>PVBE012960514.1_pt1 | contig 57312 bp, 57 predicted proteins | sample 1631181 | NCBI WGS metagenome assembly PVBE01 (sample SAMN08397723, study PRJNA350692) | Marine metagenome, whole genome shotgun sequencing project. | isolation source: water | place: Pacific Ocean | collected 2012-04
CGCCAGCCGCAAGCAGATTTGTCCCCTCATCATTGGTTCCATTGCATCCAAACGCGCCAACAAAAGCCACCCCACCATCTTCGTCTGGCTCGGTCGCCAGATCTCCAACAGCAACCGCAAAACCAAAGTAATCGCCTGCTTCACCATCCGATGACTCCAGCTCGATGACCTCATCGAACCCAGGCTCGGCCTCGCTAAAGAACCTGACTTGGGCCTGTCCGGCAGATTGCAGGGGCGACCCAATAATGACCACCGTGCCACTGGAGGCAATGCCGTACCCGAAGTACCCACCCTCATCAACGGTGGTAGGTGTCAACGTGGCCATCTCGGCCCAGTTGTGGGAGTCGATCTCAAGACCTCCAAGCGTCAATCCAAGAAGTACAGCAGTTGAAAGCATCATTGATGTGAATCCTCTCTCAGATTGCCTTATCTGCCATGAGTATCGACCGTCGAAAGAAAAACAGCCCATATGGACCGTGCCTGTACCCAGAGTGTGGCGGCAATTGCGATCCGCTGCAAGCCCAGACCTGCGGATATACGCACGGATGAGGGGCATCTGGACGGGTTACGCGGCTTCGCCACAAGCGTAGGAGAGCAGGTGTTTTGGAGAGAAAGGGCGTACTAGTGCTTCCAAACGAGTACGCCCTATAGGGCGTACTCCAAACAAATTGCCATCGTTTCTATAACGAGCTCAACAGCACCCAAGGCAACGCATCCATGTACCGGTTACTCACCCGTGGGCGCGTGCTTCCCGCGCGATCTCGGTTCGGGCAGTGAGGTAGTCCTGCTCGGCTGCTTCATGCGCCACCTTGAAGGTTTGGAACTGTTCCTCAACTTGGGTCTTGGCCTCGCCGCTGGTCTTGCCCCAGGCCGGATGTTCCAGAATCTGCTCCAAGTCCATCGCCATGACCAGCGCCACGAAGTCAGCGTCCACAATTGGCTCGCCCGCAGCCACGGCCACCGTGTCGAGCGCGCGAAGTTCGCCGCGAATCCGCCATCGCATCGCCGTGAGATCATCGTCATCACCAAAGAGCAAGAGCGCCGCTCGCGTGCGGGCTCGACGCTGCTCGGCCACTTCTTCAAGTTCTTCGGCCTTGCGCCTAGCTTCTTGCTGCATGCGAGATTCACGCGGAGGTGGTGGCGCCGCAAACGGAGGCGGGTCAACCTTGGCCCCGCGCTTGACGGTACGTGCATACCAGCGTGATAAACGCCACGCATCTCGCAGCCGCCGCAGCGCCGTGGGCGTCGTGCTCTCATGGCCATGGACCGCCGCGTTTCCGTCACGGCGAATGCTGTGCATATCGTCCGCTTCGCGTCGGGTGAGCAATCCACTCCGCTGCAGCGAGCGCAACATCGTGGCGAGGTCTGCATCTACAAGATGCGATGCATTCAATTCGACCAGCGTGCGTGCCATGACCTCCACCATCAGCCGCAACTTGAAGAGCGACGAGTCTGGGTCGCTGTGCACGTAGGCCTCGGCCTGCGCTGCGAGATGGGCCACGCGGTCGTCGTACTTCTCAAGAAAGTCGAAGTTGGTATTAGGCACTCTCAAACTCCTCCTCGTGAGGAAGCATCGAAGCCACAACTCGGGCGTTCACACAGCACCGCTGAAACCGATCCTCGGTCATGTCCATTGATGAGGCGAGCATCGACGCCCACCGCACCTGCAAAGGCTGCATGCTTGCAGCGGCGTACGCAATCATCATCACGCCAGTCATCACCTGATCAGCCGTTCCTCGGGGAAGGGACCCGGCCAGCGACATGCAATCGATGAGCGTCATGGCATGCATGTGTTCGGTCGACTTCGCGGCAATGCACGCGTCTTCATCCAAGCCCAGAATCGCCCGGGCGAAAAGTCCCGCCGCGGCTTCTTCGGCCGCCGATGGCTCGTCGCCTCCACACGCCATCGCGCGAGCGGCGAGAAACCACGTCGTCGCTAGATCGAGGTCATTCATGCCTTGGCTCTTGTCAGGCCGTCCAGCACATCGACGCCCAGCTCGGTCAGGCAATCCACCACACACAGTGCTTGAGCGAGTTCCTCGCGAGTACGCCCCTTGGAGGCCAGGCCCACTGATGCCATCCCTGCTCGATGCGCTGCTTCAATGCCAGCAGGCGCATCTTCAATAACCACGCAATCCCCAGGCCGCACGCCAAGACGCTCGGCCGCGAGTAAAAACACGTCCGGCTCGGGCTTACTCCGCGTAACGTCGCACCCGCAAGCCACGGCATCAAAGTGCACCCCACGTTTGGCCAGCCGTGCTTGGGTGAACTCAAGATTGACTCTTGGCGTAGATGAGCCGATGGCCACCTGCCAGTGCCGGTCTTTGAGCATTGCGATCAACTCGGCCGCGCCGCGCATCACCGGAAAGTCCTTGCCAATGACCTCGCGATAGCGGGTTTCTTTACGTTGGGCCAGGCGATCAATCTCCGCAACATCGGGAAGCGCCGCCCCAGTCCATTCGTGCAGTTCTGCGAGAATCGGCTCGTTCTTTCGACCAAACTGCTGCTGAAACTGGGCTTCGGTGAGTTCGTGCCCCAGTTCACCTGCCAGATGACACCACGACTCAAAGTGCGCGTCATAACTATCCATCAGTGTGCCGTCGAGATCAAAAATAACCGCTGGCATGATCAGCCTGCGTCCTCATCATCAGGCACTCCACTACACGCACGGGCGATATCGTCCAAATCCTTGTCGAGCATCTTGCGCATCGACTTCGTGGCGAGTTTGCACAGTGGGCTGAGCATCTTGGCCATGATCGTCTGAGGCTCACTGACCATGGTCATGGTGAGCATCGTCGCATCATCGCCATCGCGTGTGCAACACACGTCCGTTGTGAAGTGGGCTCCGCATGAATCGCTTTCGACGACATACAACGCTGGGGGGTCAAACTTTGTGATCTCAAGCGTCTCGGAGAACTTGCGCCCGGATACCAGCCGCGTTTCGGTCCATCGCGTCCCAACCCCAATCGCATCCCCGGTGAGCACCTCGATGGCTGCGATGGCCGTGATTCTTTCGGCTGATCCCGCGATGTCTGAGATGACATCCCACACCTGCTGTTGGGGCGCGGCGATTCGACGAGCGACGGTCAGTGTGCTTCCTGCCATGAGGCACAAGGTAGGCCACGGCGTCGTGCGGTGCGCTCTACCGTCACCATTGGTCCAGTGTGGTCTGCACCTCCCCCTGCCAAAGGACGTCGAATGCACGCGGCGGGATCACCCCAGCAGCCCTCAGCCGGTCGGGACATCGGATCTGGCCACTACGCCATCTTGTCGTAGCCACATCGCGAAAGCGTGCTTGAGTCGAAGGTGTGCAGCGAATTCAGCCGTTGGAGACAGCGCCCATATTCCTCGACCATCGGGGGCCAGGTCGTACACTGTCGCTATGACTGATTCTCTGACCATCGCCCTGATTCGTGACGTCTTCCCCGAAGCGGGTGATCTGGATCGACTCCGCGACCACCTGTGCCAAGCCCGTGATCGCGGAGCCGCCCTTGCGGTACTGCCCGAACTGGCCATGCTGCCTTGGGTGCCTGCAACCCAAGACCCATGCGATTCCCACGCCGAACCAGCCTGTGGCCCCAGGCATCAATTGCAATCAGACATTGCCGCCCACTGCGGCATCGGACTGCTCGGTGGCGCCATCGTCTGTGATGAGCAGGGACGCCGCTTCAATACCACCTTGCTCTTTGGCCCCGACGGCACGCATCTGCACAGTTACCGAAAGATTCACATCCCCGACGAGCCGGGCTTCTGGGAAGCAGACCATTATGAGGCCGATGACACCATTCCCCAGCCAGTCAATGCCTTTGGCATGTCGATGGGTGTTCAGATCTGCTCAGACAACAACCGGCCGTTCGGGTGCCATGTGCTTGGCGCCCAAGGTGCCCAGGTCATCCTCAATCCACGAGCCACCGAAACGGCGACCTATGTGAAGTGGCGACCAATCTGGCAGGCCAATGCGCTGACCAGCGGCTGCTGGATTCTCTCGGTCAACCGCCCAGGCCCCGAAGCTGGCGTCCCCATCGGCGGACCGTCCATCGCGGTGGCGCCCGATGGCACGGTGGTCCTGGAAACCGAGGACACCGTGGCGCTGGTCACCGTGGATCAAGCCGCCGTGACAAAAGCCCGCGCAGATTATCCGGGGTATCTAGCCTTTCCAACCGATCTCTATGCAAAGGCGTGGGCCACCATCACGCCCCGAGCGGCCAACACGCCGATTCCAACGACCTGATCCCCATCTCCAGCCTCAAGGAGGCACCCCCACCATGTCACACGACACGACCCTGACACAGTTGCAGAACCAACTCAATGACCTCAAGCGTGACTTGGCGGTATCACACCGCCACACGCAGAGGTGGCGACGTGGCGTCATAGCCGTTGCAGCCCTAGGCGGTGGCCTCCTGCTCCTCGGGGCGGCGGACATCACCAGACTCGATGTCGTACGGGCACACCGACTGGAAATACTCGATGGGGACGGCCGCGTAGTGCTCGCTGCTGGAGGCGACGCCTTGGGCGGGCGGCTCGATGTGTGGACACCCACTGGCGACAACATCATTCGATTGGGTGGCAACGAAAACGGCGGCGATCTGGCCATTTGGAATGGCACCGGCGTCAACATCGCCGGCCTCTGGGCCACCGATGCTGGGGGCACCATCGCCGCGTGGAATCGTGGCGGCAAGCGATGCGCCACGGTCAGTGCCAGCGACGATGGTGGCCGAATCGATATCGGCACCGCCATTGACACCATCACGTGCCGCATTGGTTCGGGCGAAGATGCCATCGTGCTGGATCATCCAGAGACCAATCAGGCCACCACGATGCGTGCCGGCACCACCATGTGGACGCACAACGACGTCTCGGTCATCACTACGTCCAAAGGCAACGACACCGCGGGACTCACAGTCTCCAATGGAAACCAGTGGGCCTTGCTGTCAGCCACACAGGCCATCGTCGCCGACGCCACGCTGGACGGCCTGAAACAGTCGTTGACACTGGGCACCGGCCAGTCCATTGCCAGTACGTCCGCAGGCCTGACACTGTCAACCAGTGACACCAGTTTGGCGGTGGGAAGCGGTCGATTGACAGCCTCCCTTGGTGGCACACCATGGCTCACCACCGACATTGCCGATGGACAGGCACGCTGTGATCTTCGCGCCGGGGTTGGATCGACGATGCTCACTGCTGGCGACCAAAGCGGTGTGCACGTCGCAGGGCACGCTGCGTCGATGGTGCTGGCAGGTACCGCCACCGAATCGGTCACGCTGGCCAGCGATGCTCAATCGCCTGTGCTGTCGACCCAAGCCGGTGGCATCACGATGCTCGCCTCCAAGGGCGCCGGGCGGTTAGTCCTTGGTGGCGGCGAAGCCGGCCAAGTCCAACTCATTGGCGGAACCGATGGACAGCGTCCTTCAATTGATGTGCTCGCCCCCGGCGGCCAACGCGTCGCGTCTATGTCCACGACCTCGCAAGGTCGCGGCCTCCTGGCCGTCACCAACACCGATGGAAGCGTGGCCGCCGCCATGCATGCGGTGGCCGATGGTCGCGGACAATTGATGGCCAAGAGCGACCACGGCTGGGTCGTGGCAGGCGCCGCCTCGGACGGCACGTCGGAAATCGCCATCGTCTCAAAGGGACGAACGCTCGCCGCACTTGCTGGAGCAGACCGTGGCGGCGCGCTGAATCTCATGAATACCGATGGCACGCCAGTGGTGCTCGCGGGCATCACCGCCGACGGACCCGGAGGGGCTGCAGCCTTCCAGAATGGAACCGGCACCACCGTCGTGGCGGCCGGCAGCACCGCCCAAGGAACAGGCAGCGTGTACGTCGCTCCAGACGCGTCAAAATAAGGCTACTGGTCGAGGGTCACAGTGACGTCACCGTTGTCGCCGACGCTGGCGATACCCAATTCTTCCAGCGCCGCCAAGGCCGCGTCCTGCTCGGCCCGCTTCTTGTTGGGCCCCCAGCGAGCCTGAAACGATCGACCTTCGATCGACACGCCCACTTCAAAACACTTGGCGTGATCCGGCCCCTTCTCATCAAGCACGGTGTACATGGGCGGTATCGAACTGAGTTGCTGGGCAACCTGCTGAAGCACGCTCTTGAAGTTGTGGTGATGCCCACTCACAACGGCCTGTGCAATGCGTGGCTCAAGCGACTCAAGAATGAAGTCCGCTGCGACGTCGTATCCACCATCGAGAAAGAGCGCGCCGATGAGGGACTCCCACACTGCTGCGGCGACCGATGGGGGCAATTCGCGGGCAGACTGCATGCCCTTGCCCAGCACCAGCAACGTGTCGAGTCCGATCCGCGTCGCTTCTTCGGCGCAGACTCGGCGGCTGACCACTGCAGACTTGACCTTGGTCATCTCCCCTTCTAGCAAGGCTGGATACTCGCGGTGCAAGAACTCGCACACGACCAGTCCGAGCACCGAGTCGCCCAGAAATTCAAGACGTTCGTTGCTCTCGTGCCGGGATGTGGCAATCGACGCATGCGTGAGCGCACGATTGAGAATCGACCGATCCTCAAAGTCGTACTTCAACAATTCCTCCGCCCGTTCGAGCGTGGCATCGTCCATGATGTGCGAAACTCCTTCCGCGACACTGGGGGCAACCATGAATCGACCACAACTCAACCGTGATCGAACCAGCAGGCCCGTGCAACGCCACGCAAGGACGGGGTGGCCCCAGAATCCCGCCCAATGGGCCCCAATGTGGCCCTTGGCGATTCTGGATCGGGAAGCACCTCTGTGCTGAGGCCCTCCCGCCCGTTCGCGGCACACTTCACCATAACACCGGATTGGAGAAGGTGGAAGTTCCTTTTTGATCTGTTACACTGCTCGATTCTCACAGGTCTGCGGAATGTCCCCGGAGGCCTCTTGATACCCAGTTCGTCCAGTCAGGAGTTCTCCCCATGGCGATGCACTACCCCCGCCGTGTCAGCAAGATCAAGCGTGCTCGCATGTTTGGTTTCCGCGCCCGCATGAAGACCAAAGCCGGTCGCAAGATGATCAATCGCAAGCGTGCGTTGGGTCGACGCATCACGCCCGAGATATGATCCCGACTGTCCGCTAGGGCACCCCCGGACTTACCTACAGATACCTGCATAACCCACACCAATTGGTGTGGGTTGTTTTTATGTTCGAGCCTCCCACCACGCGGCGATTTCAGCGGCCGTCGCGGACAACTCGTCATCGCTGCAAAACGTCACTTCGGCCGCATCGTCGTAGGCCTGCGAGCGCTGCGCTGCCACCTCCGCAGCCTCCCTGGCCGCATCTCCCGACTGAAGTGGCGGGCGATCTCCGCAGTCGGCAGCGAGTCTGGCTTCCATCACCCGGTCGCTGCACCGCAGCCATACAACGGCCGCCTCGCCAGCCTGTTTGGCGTCCATGAGCACCGCCCGAGGCGGGTCTAGGGCCCCTACGCCCCCGCCAGCGTCGATGATGACATCCCCCTGAGCGAGCGCCTCCCGGAGCACATCCGCTTCGCACGCCCGCCAATGCGGCTCACCAGCAGTTTCAAAGACGCCAGTAACGGATGTTCCGCCTGAAGCCTGAAGCGCGGCGGCATCGAGATCGATGACCGGTCGATCGAGCAGCCGTCCGAGCTCACCTGCCACGGTGGACTTGCCGCTGCCCCGAGCACCGATGAACACAATGGCCGTCATGAGGGTCGTCCTTGGCTCATCAACGCAGGGCGCAGCGGATCCCACAGAAGATTGCAGCATTCAAGAGTGTTCTGAGCAGCGTCCATCGACCGATGCCATGATACGCAAGGGCACGCCCCACGCGAGAGGAGCCCCACTGTGACCATTCTCGATGCCATCATCCTCGGAATTGTCGAGGGCATCACCGAGTCGCTGCCTGTGAGCAGTACCGGCCATCTGGTGCTTGCCGCATCGCTGCTGGGCTTGGATGGCTCCAAAGACATCATTCGCAGCACGGACGCCATGCTCATTGTGATTCAAGGCGGCGCGATTCTGGCCGTGCTTGGTCTGTATCGCCATGCCGTGTGGAGCATGTGCCTAGGCCTCATCGGTCGGCACGCCAAGGGCCTGCGTCTGGCCCGCAACATCCTCATCGCCTTTCTTCCCGCAGCCATCTTGGGGCCGCTGCTGGACGACTGGATCGAATCGCGACTGATGCATCCGTGGCCGGTGCTCTTTGCACTGGCCGCCGGGGGCATCATCATGATTCTCAGCGATCGCAGAAATGCCAAGACCCAGCGAGCACTCTCAGACAATCGGCCTGATTCTGGCGCTGATCTCTCCGCCACGGCGGCCCTGACCATTGGCCTCTTGCAATGTGTTGCAATGTGGCCAGGCACGAGCCGACTGATGGTGACGGTGCTCGGTGGCATGATGGTAGGCCTGCGTCCAGCCAAAGCGGCGCAGTTTTCCTTCCTCCTGGCCCTACCCACCCTCGGGGGTGCCACGGTCTTCAAACTCACCAAGAACGTTCTTTCGGATCAGCCCAATATGTTTGAAGTGCTTGGCTGGGCGCCCATCGTCATTGGCATCCTCGCGGCGCTGATCTCGGCATCGCTGGTCATTCGCTGGCTCGTGACGTATCTCACGACGCACGGTTTGGCAGTCTTTGGGTGGTATCGCATCGTGCTCACTGCCGTGCTGGCCGTGGTGCTGGCACAAGGCTGGGTACACATTGCACCAGAACCCAGCGGCGATTCATCGAGTGATCAGTTGGCTGAACCAAAGATCGACCATGAGATCGGTTCCAAAGCCACCGTCCCATCGGGCGACACGGTCAGTTGTTCGATCTTGCCTTTGCTCGGCCAGACAAACGCTCGAGCCTGTGGGGCTCCGTTGGCATCTTTGAATGTTGACATCGGGGTCGCCGCAGCAAAGGGCCCCCCGCCCGTGAGGTGGTCCCAGCCATCGGGTGTCGAACGAACCAAACTGAATCGAACCTGATCTGACCGCCGGTCAACGAGCACCTGCCAACCAAATTGTTGGCCACTGAGTGTGATAGTTCCAGTTTGCACCACCGAGATGGGCTTGGGCCAGAGCGTCCCTCCGAGAATCCACGCCAGTAGCCCGGCCATGATCACAAAGATCACGATCCGGAACATAAGGCTGCGTAATCCCAGTGCTACTTGTCCCATTGACTGAGCATGTTATCGAACCGCGATGCTCAACGTACAGGGCTGCCAATGCGGCGCATCCGGTGATCGTTAGTCGGTTTTGTTGAGTTCTATTTGAAGGCGGGCTTCGTCCCAAACTTCAATGCCCAGATCGCGGGCCTTGGCGAGTTTGGATCCAGCTTTCTCACCTGCAATCAAGAGGTCCGTCTTGGCGCTGACAGAGCCAGACACCCGAGCCCCCATCGATTCAAGTTGTTCGGTTAAGGCTTGCCGCTGAAAATGCTCCAGTGTGCCGGTGATCACGATCGTCTTGCCAGCCACGGGCGAGTCCCCAGTGTCTCCTTCGGCGAACATCTCGCTGCAAAGGTCAACCCCCGCCTGAGCGAGTCTGGCAATGGTGTCGCTTCCGGCGGGCGAGCCGAGAAAGTCGTAGAGCAATCCGGCGGTGATGTCGCCAAAGTCCGGAAGTGCTGCCAAATCTTCGCGGCTGGCCTTCTGCAGGTCTGCCATAGACTCGAAATGTCGTGCCAACATCCGCGCCGCCGAACGACCAATCTGACGGATGCCAAGGGCCGCAAGCACCCTGGACAACCCCCGACCTCGACTCGCGTCAATGGCCTCAACCAATTGTGTGGCGCTAGTTTTGGCAAATCCTTCCAGTGGCTCCAAGTCCCCGCTTTGAAGCGCATACAAGTCGCCAAAGTGCGCCACTAACTTGGCATCCACCAACAGGTCGACGACTTTCTCGCCCAGCCCAGAAATCTCCATTTGGCCACGACCGGCAAACCACGTGATGCGTTCCCGCAGCTGCGCCGGACATTCGATATTCATGCAAAACCGTTTCGGACCCTCGGCTTCTACCACGCCCCCGCACGCTGGGCATGCCGCAGGAGGTTCAATCACCTGTTCGATGCCGGATCGCTCGGCGATGATCGACTCAACGACCTGAGGAATAATCTCGCCAGCCTTTTCAACGATCACATGATCGCCGATTCGAATGTCCTTGCGACGAATCTCTTCGATGTTGTGCAGCGTGGCGTGCTGCACTTTGGTCCCCGCTAGGCGAATGGGTGACATCGTTGCGCGAGGCGTAAGCGTGCCGTTGCGACCGACCTGCCAGTCCACTCGCTCTAGGATGGTCCGCCCCTGTTCCGCTGGATATTTAAAGGCTACGCACCAGCGAGGCGCTTTGGCGGTTGCCCCGAGCGTGTTCTGCAAGGCAAAATCGTCCACGCGAATCACCATGCCATCGACCCCGTAGGCCAGCGCCGATCGATCGGCCACAAATGCCTGCACACGCTGCTCAATCACGTCAAACTCATCGCTGGAGCGCCGAAGGGGGCTCGCAGGCAACCCAAATGATTCCAACTGGGTCAAGAAGGCGTCGTAGCCCTCAACGTCCATGCCCTCAACACGACCGCGGCCGTGGGGCATAAAGGCGAGTTGGCGTTTGGCAACAATAGATGTATCCAACGACTTGAGCGTTCCAGCAGTCAAGTTGCGTGCGTTGGCGTACAGCGGTTCGCCCCGCTCCTCTTGCGTGGCATTGACGTCGTCAAATACCGCGTTTGGCATATAGAGTTCACCCCGCACTTCGAGCACCTCGGGTGACTGGCCCCGAAGCCGAATGGGAATGTCGCGAATGCGTTTGACTTGCGCGGTAATGTCATCACCCTTGGCCCCATCGCCCCGGGTGACCGCCTGAGCGAGCCGACCTTTGAACCAAGTCAGCGAGACCGCCACACCGTCGATCTTAGGGTCGCACGTGATCATCGGGGGCGTCTCACCTGCCAACCTACTCCGCACCCGCTCATACCAGACTCGAAGTTCGTCCATCGAGTACGTGTTGTCGATCGACTGCATGGGAACGGCATGGGTGACCGCCGTAAAAGCATCGATCACGCCAGAGCCCACCACCCGCGTAGGCGAGTCGTCTCGCCATGCTTCGGGATAGTGCGACTCCAATTGTTCCAACTCTGCAAGCGCCAGATCAAAATCACGGTCCGACATGATCGGTTCAGTCTTGGCGTAATAGGCAATGTTCGCCCGCGTAAGCAGATCGCGAAGTTCATCGATGCGCCCAAGGTCGGCGGTCCGTTCCGGCATGGAGCAGATTCTACCAGCGGGCGATAGGATGCTGCCCATGCCAACAGGACCCGCCCGCCGCCTGTGCGCGGCCTTCGCCCTGCTCTGCGTGATCTCCGCTGCACCCGCTGCGTTGCAGCAGCAGATCCAATCGATCGTCACCAGCCGCTCCTACACGGCCGAGCACGTCTCGGTGGCCGTACGCGATTGCACATCTGGCCAACTCGTCGTCAACATCAACGCCGACACGCAGCGGATCCCGGCCAGCAACATGAAGGTGCTGACCACCGGGGCCGCAGCTTTGGTCCTTGGCGAGGACTTTCGCTTTGAGACTAGGCTGCTTCGCCGAGGGGACAACCTCATCCTCGTCGGTGACGGCGATCCGGCGCTGGCCGATCCAAGGCTGCTCGCCGACATGGACGACATAGAACCAGAAGCCCTCTTGGACACGCTGGCCTCGGCGGCGGTCGATGCGGGCATCACGTCGATCGACACCCTGATCGTCGATGACCGCGTCTTTGACCGCGAAGCGACGCCGCCGGAATGGCCCGCATCGCAATTCGAGAAACGGCACAGCGCCCCGGTGTCGGGCCTGAACTTTCATCGGAACACCGTCCTGATCACCGCCAAAGGCCGGAAGAGCGATGTGCATGTTCCGGCCATGTCGCCGCCGTACCCATCGGTGCGGCTGGTCAATAGCATCACCTTGGACCGGACCAAGAAAAGCTCCGCGGCACTGGCGCCCACCCGCGAGTTGGCGTCCAATCGCATCGTGCTGCGGGGCAAAGTATCACCAGGAAAGGCCGCTGGCATCGAAATTTCGATCGACCGCCCGGCCCTGCGAACGGGTCAGTTGCTTGCAGCGTTGCTCAATCTTCGAGGTATTACCGTCGGCAACGTCCGGCTTGCTCGTGACACCGACCCACCTGCAGCAGGCACGCCCATTGGGCCACCAATCGTGACCGCCTTGGACACGGTGCTTGCTGTGTGCAACAACTACAGCAACAATCTCTATGCCGAATCTCTCCTCAAGCGTCTGGCCCACGCAACGACCAAGCGGCCTGGAACTCGCGTTGATGGTGGACGTATCGTGACACGCATGGTGCAACAGATGACCGGCGCCGCCGATGGACTGCATGTGGAGGATGGTTCGGGACTAAGCCAAGGCAATCGCGTCACGACGCGGCTGCTAGCCAACTGGATGTGCGCCTTTGACGGCGACACTGGCGCTGAGCAGATCTTTCTGGACTCACTGGCGCAGCCGGGAACTGGCACACTGGGAAAACGACTGTCCCAAGTCGCGGGCACAGGCTCACTCGTACAAGCCAAATCGGGCTACATCAATCGGGTCTCAGCATTGACGGGTTTGGTCACACAGCCAAGCGGCAGACGTTTGGCCTTCAGCATCATCGTCAACAACACCGACCGCACACGCCCGGCCAAGGCTATGCAAGATGCCATCGTCGCCGTGCTTGCCGGGGCCCCGTCAAGTCGCAAGTGACCGGCACCGCTGGCACACCGGACCGTGCCGCTCGATGTCGTCTGCAAGAAGTTGCGTCACGGTCCGTCCAAGCGTGGGGTGCACGGCGACCTCATTCAACTCGACCAGCGGAAGCAGTACGAAACTCCGCTCATGCAATCGTGGATGAGGAATCGTCAACCCTGGCGTCTGCATGCACACATCACCCCACAACAAGATGTCTAGGTCAATGCAGCGAGGTCCACTCCGCTCCACCCCGTGGCGACACCGCCCCATTGCTTCCTCAATGGCCAGCAGGTGATCGAGTAACTCCAGTGGGCGGCAAGTTGTGCGAACATCCACTACAGCGTTGACAAATGGTGGTTGGTCGGTCACGTCAACCGGGTCGCTCTCCAGTAGTGTGCTGACAGCCGCGACCGCTGTGTCAGGAAGTTCGTCTATTCGATCGACCGCGGCAAGCACTTGCGCGATGCGGTCACCGAGATTGGACCCCAACCCCACGAAGACACGATCACTCACGACGTCCGCTCCCAACACAGCATCGCCGTAACACCACACACCCGCCACCGAAGCAGTTGCAGCGCCGAGCGAACCGTCTCACTGCGAACTGTGTCGCGGCTACCTGGGAACAGCATGCAGCGAACATCAGCGCCACGATCATCGGCAACGGCGATCCACACGGTGCCCACTGGCTTGATTGCACTGCCGCCATCGGGGCCAGCAATGCCCGACACCGCCACGCCCACATCAGCCCCGCTTCGTTGGCGAGCCCCCTGCGCCATCGCCTCCACAACCTCGCTGCTAACCGCGCCGGGCCCCGTTGCATCCAGCAGCGATTCCGGTACGCCCAGCAATCGCGTCTTGAGTTCATTGGTATAGGTCACCCACCCGCCGACGTACCACCTGCTGCTGCCACCCACCTCTGTCAGCGCCGCGCCGATGCCACCACCGGTACAAGACTCCGCCGTTGCGACGGTGCGTCCAGCCTCTGTAAGTGCCAAACCAGCCGCAGCGGACATCGACTGACACTGGGCCGGCAGTGACCACGGATCCATATGACTACGCAGCATGGCGGCGGTGCTCGCGACGCCTTGATCACCGGCGCTGCCATCAACATCGGATACGGCCAACCGAACAAGCCCCCCGCCCACTCGAATGCCAACCTGCGGGCGATGATCACGATCCAGAACCTCGCCGAGCCGAGTCGCCACCTGCACTTCGGTCTGTCCAGCAATGAGTACCTCCTCGGTGCATCGCGGTATCACACCGCAACGTTGAATCCAAGGAAGCACGTGATCCTCGACCATCGGGTGCAGTTCGCGTGGCGGGCCAGGCAGCAACCAACACTCCGTGTGACCATAGACAAAGCGAATGCCTGGTGCGGTCCCCACGTCGTTTGGAACAAAGGCAGCTGATGGCGGCCGTTTGGCCACCATCCGACGCGCTTCGCTCGCAGGAAGATGACGCCGCTCACACAACGCCACCACGGCTTCCATCGCCTCGTCGTCATCGACCAATACGCCATGATCAAGAAGATCCGCCGCCGCGAATCGAGTGAGGTCATCGGCCGTTGGGCCAAGCCCACCGGATGCCACGATCACGTCATACGAATGAGACAGCTCTCTGAGCATTCCGGCAATCGCTTCACGATCATCACCCACGGTGCAATGCGTCGCGACAGTGACGCCAACTGCTTCAAGCGTCGCGGAGATCCACGCTGCATTGGTATCAACAATCCGACCGGCGAGCACCTCATCACCGATGGACAGCACAGCGGCCCTCACGGCGCGGCAGCCGTGCTGGTACGCGCCCCGCCGGAGATGACATCCTGGTACGACTCGCTAAAGAAACGTCCGGCGTGCCGGCGAAAAGTAGAAGCCGGAGATGACTCCGGGTCCCACGGTCCTTTGGCACCCCATCCACCCCGAAGCCACCCACGCTTAATGGCCTCCCGCCCCTCTTTGGTATCAAGCGACAGCAGGTTGCCGTCAGGGTCGTGCACTGGCGGCATGGCATCGAAGGCCACCAACATGGCCTTAAGCTCAGGATCGTCCACCATGTCAGCGGTCACGATGACACCCTCCCGATCGGTCGGGAAGTCCGGATGCGACGTGATGGCGACCCATGCTGCAACCAAGTCGTCGCGGCGGTCAAAGGCCATCGCTTGCATCAGTGGCGCAATGAAAGCACGCATGGCGTTATCGGGAAATTCGACTTCTCCGGCGTTGGCGAACGGATCAAATGTGTCCATGAAGCGATCATCAAAGCGGGTGTACATGCTCGTGATAATGGGCAATCGCCGCAGCGCGTATTGTTCTGGGCCTAAGCCATCGGGAGAGGCCGCCTTTGGATCAAACTGCCATAGGGATTGGCCTTCATCACTCAACGTGAACTCAATAAACCGCAGCGCCAGTTCGCGGTCAGGCGGACTGGCGAGCATTGAAATGGGATCCGGATCAAGTGTCGTTTCGCCCGGGGGGTCGATGTACATCACCCGTCCTGCAGCGCCGTGATCGGCCAGTGCTTGTTCCTGGTACCGACCAAAAAAATCGATGCATACACCCATGGCCGCATCACCGGCAGCCACATCAGTAGGACCACGCAGCGATGATGCCGAAATCGTTCGCGCGTTGGCAGCCATCCGGCGAAGCACCTGCCAGCCGGCGGTCCATCCGAACCGCCTGAGAATCGTGTCAAAGGCCGTCGTCACCGAACCACTCTGGGCCGGGTTGACCATGGACACAGCTTCGAGCAACATCGGGTCGGCAAGGTCTCGCCATGAATTAGGTGGCTCCAAGTGACGCACCTTGAGTTCATCCAGATTGGCGATGATTCCAAAACTCGACAGGGCAGTCCCCCACCAATATCCATCGCGATTCCACAGCGGGGTGTCGGCTACTTCCGTTCGACCGTAATAAGTCGCAGGATTTTCAACGGGCTGCGAAGGCGTGCTGATCGTGGCTGACGCCTTGATGGTGTATGTATCCCCGTTCTGGTCTTTGCTTACCACCCCATGAACAACACCAGCAGCAAAGTCCGCGCGCCCCTCTTGCATGGCGGCAGCCATGACTGCTTGGGCATTCTGGACCTCGATGCCAGCCAACCACTCCAAGACACTGTCACTGGCAAGATGGCGAATGGTTTCCGATACGCCTGATCGCAACCGGCCATGCTCATAGGAACCGCCACCAAAGACCAGATCTGCATCACCGCCTGGCTGGAATCCTTGCTCGAGCGCCGCGGTCCACTGTGCCATGAGCATGCGACGAATTTCGCTTGTGCCACCTGGCACGCTCCACGCAACACGAACCTGCTCGCCATATGTTCGCTCATGCCACAATTCAAAGGCACGCTTAAACTCGTAGCGAATCTGTTCGTTATGCGGCGTCATGATGACCAGCGTGCGGCTGGCTGCATTCGTCTCGGGTCGATCGATCCGAAACAGCAGCGGCAGCATCAGCACCGCCACAAACAACACCAGCACCACGATCTCTCGCGGCCCAAACCATGATCGCCATGACATCAGCGAAGCCCCGCCATGACACCCGTATCGTGCGCGAGTTGTTTGGCAGCCTCGCGAACGTCGTGGGACCAGTTGTCGCCACCACTGACGTAGATCACCGAGCGGCTCGCTGTCAGCAGCGCTCCAAGGCCATCGTCGCCGCACAACGGGCGGCAGTCTTCAATCGTTCCACCCTGCGCACCAATGCCAGGCACGAGCAGCGTAACTCCGCGGAGACGCTCGCGAAGTTGATGGGCCTGCGTCGGATGTGTGGCACCAACAACCGCGCCCACATCACTCCAACCACTGGGACCAATTCTGCCTGCGGCCAATGATGCCACGTGGTCGGCCATCGACTCAGCCACGGTGCGACCATCAGCCAATCGCTGGTCTTGGAATGAACTGCTTCCCGGATTGCTCGTCCGAACCAAGACAAACGCACCACATTGTTCTAAGAATGGCTCGACCCCATCCATGCCCAGATATCCGTTGACGGTGACCCAATGGGCGCCCATCGCCGAGGCAGCCGCAGCGTAATGGTGGGCACTAATGCCAATATCGCCACGCTTGGCATCGAGTATGACAGCGGCGCCATGTGCTGGGATGGCTGCGAGCACATCCTTCATGGCCTGTACGCCCGTGGGTCCAAATCGCTCAAAGCAGGCGGACTGCACCTTGATGGCGGCGACGTGCGGGGCGACCGCCTCGACGACGCCCATACTGAAGGACCGAATCGCATCGACTGGATCAGGCCGATCGATTGACTCGGGCAGTCGTTCAAGCACCGGGTCAAGCCCCACGCACGCGATGGAACCACTGCGTCGCATCGACGCATGCAGCGTGTCAATTGGTGAGGTGGTCTCGGGTGTCATCGTGTCCATCGAGTCGACGCATGATAGTCCCGGATAGGCTGCGGCCATGACCTGCCCGACACACCTGCATTTGGACCGCCATGATGGGCTGACCGTCGAATGGTCCGATGGACACAAATCGGTCTATCCGGTGGCCCATCTTCGTCGATGGTCACCCAGTGCCGAGGCCAAAGCCCTCCGCCAGGCACTCCATGAGAACCCGCTGGCGGTCCTGCCCACATCCAGTGCGACAGAGGGACCGCTCGAGGCCACCGGCATTGAGCGGGTGGGCACCTACGCGGTGCGAATCACATTCTCAGACGGCCATCACACCGGTCTCTACTCGTGGGATTGGTTGCGATCCATTGACCCTGATCACATCGTGGGCACGTCATGACGGGCACCATGCTCACGCCACTGCCCGCCCCTCCCGGTGACCACCCCGACCTTCCTGCAGGGGCGCACCCGTGGTGGGCTGCCATCGTGCCTGGCCAAGACACGGCCAGCCAAGCTGTCGATCATGTCTCCAACGTCGAGTTCGTCCGCTGGCTGGATCAACTTGGGCAAGGACACCTCGAGTCGCTTGGATGGGCCAACGATGATCTGCTCGCTGCTGGGGGCATGTGGTTTGTCGCCCGGCATGAAATTGACTATCGGTCCGAAGCGCGGGCTGGCGAAACACTGCTGGCCGCCACGTGGGCCCGCTCGGTCCGTCGCGTGAAGTCGTGGCGTGACACGATTATCTGGCGAGACACAGGCGATGGCGCCGAAATCGTGTGCACCGCTTCAACGCTGTGGGTATATGTTGATCTCAACTCCCGGCGACCCACCCGCCCACCTGTAGACATGGTCGACGCACTACAGCCCATAAACTGCGACCAATGCCCTTGGAGACCCCGCGCATGATGCGATTGCTGCTGGCCATCGATACGCCACGATTCCAGGACGAAGCAGGCACCTGGCGGGCCATCGCCAAAGAACTGCTCGATGCTGGAATCGAGCAGGTCCATCTGCTGGCAGATGCCGGCGATGCCGCGCCTCAACCGGTGCTGCTCGAAGGCGTCGAATCGTTGACCACCAAACTTCCCCCAGCATGGTGGCATCGCCGAAGGACCGCACATCGACTGACCCATCAAATCGATGAGTTGGGCATCGACGTCCTTCTGGCCAGTGGGCCCGCTGCCGTGGCATCGTTGATCCCTGTGCGAAATCAACTTGACATTCCCTTACTTGTGGACGTGTGGCGACACGAACAGATTGGCACAATCGACTCGATCCGCGCCGATGTGTGGCTTGCTCGCAGCGAAGCGTTGGCCGACGCCCTTCGTAAGGGCATCGAACACGGCACCGTTGTGACAACCCGGTCGCCCATTGCACAACAGTCCGTTACCCGAATGCCCGACAAACGTCCATCGCTGGTGGTACTCGATCCAGGAAGTCGTCCACGTGACTGGGAACCGATCTTGCACGCACTGACAGATGTGCTTGAGTCGCGACCTGATCTGGAGTGCTTTATGGAATTGCGGAGCGATCGGTCACACCGATTGTGGCGACAACTTCGCCAGCGGGGCTTGCTCGAACGCGTCAGCGTCGAGCCAACCGCCGGGCCATTGGAACAACTCGTCGCCGCGGCCACGATGGTTGCAGCGCCCGATCCGGCGATGCCATGTCGCACCATCGTGTCCAGTTCGATGGCCGGTGGCGCGGTGTTGCTCGCGGCGTCCAACCAGAACGATGACCTGATTCGCCACGAGGACACCGCAGTGGTCGTCGATGAAGCTACCGGCACTGCTTGGACGCACGCCATGGAATCCATCCTGCAAGATCCGCAGCGGCGGCATGACCTCTCCCGCCATGCCATCGCCGCCCTTGAGGCGGCCGCCCGCTACGAAACGGCCATACCTGCGTGGATCACCGCCATTGGCAGCGCTGCGGCCCCCGCGTCGTATCCCCTTGGGGCATCTTGAACAACGAGTCGTGCAGGCTAGCGAGCGCATCGAAAACACCGCCTTTCCTCACGACCCGTCGGCCAGTGTGCCGATCAGGGATTCGGCGGCAACGCCTCAAAATATGTCTTTCTCCCCTCCCCCCCGTTGTGGCCTCATTGGTTGCAACGGGGGTTTGTTTCGAAAGGAAGCCTTTTCAGGCCGTCGCGGGCTGCATGGACTGGCGGATGATCTGTAGACCCTCTTCGAGTTTCTGATCATCGCAGGCAAAGCTGATGCGGAAATGCGTGTCGCGACTACTGAAGACACCGCCTGGAATCGTCACCACATTGCGCTCGATCAACCGGTCGCAGAACTGCGTGGCAGTCAACCCAAGCGCCGGTGGCACCTCGACGAAAGAGTAGAACGCACCGCAACTGTGACTGACCGATGTCACCGGCGACAAGATGTCGCGCACCATGTGGCATCGACGTTCGTACTGCTCCACGATGTGGGACATGTCCACATCAAAGGCCGCCACCATCGCGGCCTGCGCCATCGAAGGGGCGCACACAAATGAGTACTGCTGAAATTTGGCCATCTCATCGATCAGCCACTTGGGACCAGCGGCATACCCCATGCGCCACCCGGTGCACCCATACGTTTTTCCAAAGCCGCGGATCAGCAGCATGTCGTTGGTAAATCGTGCCGGACTTGGGCACTGTCCGTGGTGGTTGCATCCCGTGTGGAATGTAAAGAGATCGTAGATCTCGTCAGAGAGCAGCATGACGCCGCGATCTCGACACAGGTCCGCAAGATCCTGCATTTCCTGATCGGTGGACACAACCCCGGTCGGGTTGGCCGGCGAGTTGATCAGCACGATGCGTGTGCGATTAGTCAGCAGCGGCTCAACACGCTCGGCGGTCATGCGGAAGTCGTCGTAGGTATCACACGGAACAATCGTCGCGCCCGTCATCGAACCCAGCGCCCGATACACCACGAACCACGGATCTGGAATGACAATTTCGCTGCCTGGGTCGCATAGTGCCATATACGCAAGCAGAAGCGCACCGCTGGTTCCGCTGGTAATGATCACGTCAGTATCGTCTTGACCAGGCGTCCAACCCACATCGGTATGCAGATGCGATCGCACAGCATCCAGCAGGTCGTCTGCACCAGCACTCAGCGTATATCCATTGCGACCGTTCTGAATCGCTTCAATCGCAGCATCGCAAAGCGGCTGAGGAACTGGAAAGTCTGGCTGTCCGATGGACAAGTTGATTGGGTCTTTGAGTGTCGCGCCCAATTGAAAGGCACGGCGAATGCCTGACACTTCGAGACCCTTCGCCCGATCACTGATCAGGTTCGATGGATCATGTGTCATGCAGTTGCTCCCGCCAACGCGTGTGGTCAGGACTCTTCAGTAGTCGTGGCAGTCGTGGCTTCTTCGGTGCCCTCACCGTCTTCGGCCTTCTTCTTCTTCTTGACGATCGTGGCGCGGTTTCCGACCTTCACCAGCCCAATAGGCGAATCCTTCTCGGGATCAAACTGATCCTTTCCGAGCAGCACGGCCACTCGCTCGCTGCGCTTGAGCACGTTGCGATGCTGGTTGAGTCCGGCGGGCTTGGTCTTGAGGCTGCGATGGAGGCTCATGGGAAAGAAACCTTACTTTTTCTGATAGTAGTTATCTGAGAAACTGGTGTGCTGGCCGGATTCCTCCCAAAGCCGCCCGACATCTCGAATCCGCTGGTCCAGCGCACGATTGGCTGGTGTGGTTCGATCCTTCGAAACAAGCCCTGGCAAAGCGATGACCTTGACAATCCGAGTATTGTGACCGGAAATGAGCGCCACTTCAAGCCCATGGTCCCAACAGAAGTCCGCCATGGCTTCGCCCCCGTCTCGCCGAGTCTCTGCGAGCACCACGTAATAGAGGCCTTCCTGCCTTGGGTCCCCCTGAGGACGGGTTTTGGGTGTCTCCACGGGCGTCTGGACGATGGCCGGTTCGACCAGCGGCGGCTCGGGCGTCGCCACGATCGATTCGACCGGAGCTGCGGGCAGCGGTCTGACAAGTGGATCTTCAGTCACCCGCATGGCAATTCGATTGGCCTGATCAACTTCTTGTGCTTGGTGGGCAGCCGTTCGCCCCATCCACCACGCTACAAGAATGACACCAACAACAACAATCAACCCGAGTACTGCAAAGCCGGTGGGCAGGTGAATGCGACGAGGCGGCGAGGGCGCCGGCGATGGTTGCTGAGCGTCGCCATCTTGTGGCGGGGACTGACTGTCCCGGCTAAGCCGACTGCTACCCACTTCATAGAGTGATGGTCGTGATCCTCGTCGAGCCATTCTTACGCCTCCTTGCCAGTAACCACTCCCACAACACTGGCCATGGCCATCGCTGCGGTGTGAGATAAACTCAATGTCCATCCGGTGATGCCCTGCGACTGCGCGACATTGGCCGCTTCACCGGTCAGTTCCAACTCGGGACTGCCACCGCTGCCGTGTCGTACCCCCACATCCGTCCACGCGATGCCCCCAGCCCATCCGGTACCGATTGCCTTGAGCACTGCTTCCTTTGCAGCGAACCGCGCCGCGTAGCGTTCGGCCCGAGCGGAACCACCGGACTCCGCGTACTCCTGCTCGGCGTGCGTGAACACCCTGTTGACGAAAGGTTCGCCATGCGACTCAAGCATGCCGGCAATTCGCTCGACTTCCACTAGGTCCACGCCATGTACCAAGGCCAACATGGGCGCCAGTGTACGCGGTCAACGCCCCCACGCTTGTCGAATCAGCGAGAGCGCCGCAACCGGATCGGTCATCCACCGAAGATCGGCCACTACAGGCCGATCGCTTCCCCCCACACTGCACGCCGCTCGATAGGCCGCAACATCCAGCCGACCACCCGATTGCCCCGGCGCAATGCGTGCACCCGAGGCCAGATCCGACAACCGCACCGCCGCGGCGGCGTCGGCTGCAGCCATGACCGGATCACCCCCTTGGGAAAGCGACGCGGCGGGATCCACACACGAAACCATCCCCTCAGGAACGCCTGCATCGAGTGACCGAAGAACCGCCAGCACCACTCCGCGCTTGGCCGACGAGGATGCCATTGCCTCAATGACTTCCCCAGCCAGACCATCGTCAGGAAGTGACAAGCTAATGCTCCCACACGACACACGCGAGGCGAATTGACAGCATGCATCAACAGCATCGACCGCCCGATCCACCGTAGCGGAGTTGACAAAGTGCTCGGGAGGAATCCACAGATCGATGCCTGCGCAGCGGAGCTCCAACCGGCGAAGCGTCGCGCCCACGTCCCGCTGCTCGGATTCGGTCATCTCGCGTGGGCGGAGGCCCGCTGGCCCCGAAGCGGACAATTGCACGGCCCGCAGCGACCACGCGTGAAGCTGCTGGAGTGCATCTCGAAGCGGCGAACCCAGTTCGGCCACGGTTGGTGCCAGTGGTGGTGCGGAAGGAAGCATGCCACAAGACTACCGCAGACCACCCGTGGCGCGGTACGGTGAAGCGATGCCCCGCACAACACACATTGAAACGAACCTCACAGTCGGCCCGGTCCAGTACGGCCAGCCGCTCATTGGTGGTGGCGTCGTGCAGTTCATCGGACGAACCCGACCCGAGCGGCACGAGGTCCACGGCACCTTGGTGCAATTGGACTACCAAGCGCACCGTGAGCTGGCCGAGTCTGAACTTCACCGAATCGCAGGCGAGGCCGCCACACAGTGGGAGCTCACTTCCATTCGCATCGACCACGCCACTGGACCAGTGGCGCCAGGCCAGGCGAGCGTCGCCATCGAGGTGGCCGCCGACCATCGTGACCAAGCCTTTGCCGCCTGTCGGTGGCTCATTGATACGCTCAAGGAACGCGTGCCGATCTGGAAGCAAGAAATTTGGGCTGATGGAACGACCTGGCACAAGGGCACGCCAGTGACATCACCATGAGCGCCCGCTCCACCATTGACGTCCCGGTCGCTACCGCGGCCCAAAAAGCCAGAGCCAAGCGTGTGTATACCGCCCTGGAAAAAGCGTGGCCCGACGCCACGTGCGCCCTGACGTGGCGCAAGCCCCACGAACTGCTTATTGCAACCATCCTGTCCGCACAGGCCACCGACATCGGCGTCAACGCCGCGACGCCGGCCTTGTTCAAGCGATTCAAAACACCCGAAGCCTTTGCCAAGGTCGAACCTCAGGATGTCGAGCCACTGATCTCATCGATCGGGCTCTTTCGATCCAAAGCCAAGAGCATCGTCGAATCCACACGGCGCATGATGGAGGTCTACGACGGCCAAGTGCCCAACACCATGCAGGAACTCATCACACTGCGGGGTGTCGCCAGAAAGACCGCCAACGTCGTACTTGGAAACGCCTTTGGCATCAACGAAGGCGTGGTTGTCGATACACACGTCATGCGTCTGGCGTGGCGGTACAACCTGACCGACCATGAGGGTAAGCCCGATCGAATTGAAGGCGACCTCATGGCACGCTTCCCAAAAGAGAAGTGGACCATGCTCTCACACCTACTGGTCTACCAAGGACGCTACGCATGCAAGGCCCGCAACGTCACGTGCCCGGCCAACACGGTGTGTTCACGCTATGGAAAGTGCGGCCGTTGTACCTGTGCTGACTAATGCACCTCTCGCACCACGCCAAATCCGCCGTCCTTTGAGGCAAAGGCCACACCGCCACCGAGCATGAGTGGTTCGATGCACAGCACCGGCCCTGCAATTTGAATGCCCAACTGGATAGCCTCGGTCGCGCTATCGCGGGGAAGCATCACCGCCACAATGCCCGAGTCGTGGCCAAGCCAAAACGCATCTTCGGTCGCCGCTGCACACACAAATCGTCCGTCGTCTGGCGCTGTGATGGATTCCATTCCCTCGGGAGACGTCAAAGTGGCACGACCATCATCCTCAATGACCACTGACCAGCCCAGAACAGCTGCATTCCGCCGCGGAGGCGATAGCACCACGTCGGTTTCAACGCGTTCTGGGGACTGCCCAACCGGATACCGCCACCACTGCGAATCTCGCGAGGCCATGATCGCCGCGCCCGAAGAACTCGCCGCATCCAATCCACCTGGCACCTCGTGCAATGACGCCACCCGTGGCGGGTCGCCAGGCATCACGACATCCATCACGCCACGACCAAACTCGCCCGATACCACCACCGTGTCATCATCCAACCAATCGGCATCCCGCACGCCTTGAGCATCCCATGACCACACCGGAATGAGCCCCCGGCGTGTTGCTTCAAATACATGAACGGCCTCATCGGTCGCCACGAGCATGCTGTCGCCTCTGCCATGAAGCGATTGCACACGACCTGGAACTGCTCGCGTCCAGAGCCTGGCATCCACCTCGCGACAATCCTCGCCCATGATGCCCACAAGCGACCCCGTGTCTTCGACACGGGCAAAGAGCATGACGCCCCCATCGGGGCCATCCTCCAACCGAAACGGTTCCAATATCGAAGCAGAGCCAACGTACTGATCGTCAGCGCGACGGTGAATGCGACGCCCCACGATGTACAACGTACGTCCCCCCTGCTGAGCTACGCCCAGCACACTGTCGCCCTGATCGTGAATCACGCGGCGGGCATCAAGAGTCCGAACACCTTCGGGCCCGTGCGCGACAACCTTGCCATCCAGCATGTCCAGGCCGATGGGCGAGAGGCCAAGGGAGTCGGCCGATACACGGTCGACGACCCATGGACGCATGGGTTCTTCCAGAGACAGATGTACCACTTCCTGGTCGTCGAGCAAGACGTACATCGTGTCGCCCACCACCTCCATGTCAAGAGCTTGACCAGCCATCCCAGGATCGGCCAACTCGATAGTCGAAATCAACCGACCGCGGGGATCCAGTACCAACAACTCGACACCGGCCAACTGATACCACACATCGTCGCGGACCAATAGTGGGCCCTGGCTTCCCTCGGTGTGGTGGGTAAGCACCAGCCGCTGCGTATGCGGTTTCACCGAAGGAGGCCGCTTCCATCCACTCGTGCACCCGGCAAGAATCAGCAAGAGCGGTAGGATGAGCACGGCGTATATGGCAGTCGTTCTGGTCATGTCGCCATAGGATAGATCAGCTTTCACATGGAGTGCCGCCAGTGGCCGACCGCATCGAACAACTTCGCCGCATGCTCTATTCGGAACCCGAAGACGCCTTCTGCCTCTATGCGCTGGGGCAGGAATATGCCCGCCGTGGAGAATTTGAAGCAGCCCAAGCACATCTTGCCCGCAGCCTTGAATCGGATCCTGACCAGCCCTACGCCTACTTTCATCGAGCCAAATGCCTGCAGCAACTTGGACGACCCGGGGAAGTCCAGCAGGCCATTGCAGAGGGCCTCGAGACAGCCCAGCGAACCGGAGACGCCCACGCCGCTGACGAATTGACCGAATTGCATCGCATGATGGGCGGTCATGGCTGATCGACCCACCATCACCGCCATCATCGCCTCGCCCAAGGAACCCGAATTGCGACGCATCCGCGCGGGACGCACCACGCTAGCGACCATTCGCCACAGTGATGTCGATCGGCTTCAACTGTGTGTCGGCGATGAGATCGATGCGGACATGCTCGACACACTGGCGCGACTCGATCGACGCGCCTCGCTTCGTCTCCAGGCCATCCGATCACTCTCAAGGGCCCACGCAACGCGACATCAACTCGCCGGGCGGCTAGGGCGCACAGACGCACCGCCCGAGGATATCGACGCCGTGCTCGATGAACTGACTCGGGAAGGCATGCTCGACGATCGCCACGCTGCAACCCAACTCATTGAGGAAGCACTTCGACGCAGTCCTACCGGCGAAGCAGCCCTGCTCGAGCGACTGATGCGTCGAGGCATCGATGACCACACCGCTCGCCAAGCCGTACACGAGGCCATGTCCTCCCGCGATCCGGCGCACGATGCATTGCAGGCGGGCACCGACATCATGCGAACGCTCGGCCATACGACACCGGACATCGCAGCCCGGCGACTTGCTGGACGATTGGCCAGACGGGGATTCTCCCTCGAAATCGTTGAATCGACCGTGTCCAAGCTCACCGGTATCGAGCAGGGCTCGCACGGTACACTCGGAATCGATGGAGACTTCTGAAAGCCAACCTATGGTCCCCCGCGGTGACAGCACCGATCCGTGGGAGATCTCCATGTGTGACGCCAAGGCCTTGCTCCATGGCCAATCGCCTCCCCTCCTGCTCGATTGCAGAACCGACGAGGAGTATGACGCCTCGCACCTTGCTGGCGCAATGCTCATAGCACTCCAGCAAGTGAGCGTGCGACTAGAGGAACTCCTGCCCCACAAGGACCAACAGATCATCGTGTATTGCCGAACTGGGCGACGATCTCGCATCGTGGCCCGATACCTTTCAACCTGCGGATTCCAACACGCTTGGTCGATGGCCGGGGGTATCGATGGTTGGAACGGTCCGGTGAAAACGACTGGGGTCTCCTGATCACATGCTGTGGAAACGTCTGATCACCGGAACCATCTTGATTGCCATTCTGCTTGCCGCGCTGTGGTGGGACCAAACCATCGGACGCATCTCAATAGGAATCGACGGCGCTATGCTCCCCCGGGGCATCGTGATCACTGGCCTATGCCTGATTGTCTCGGCGATGGCGGCGTATGAACTCGCCAAGTTGCTGTGTGTGCATGGCGGACGCCCGTCGGCCTTACTCCTCACCGCCGCATGCTGGGCGCTGCTAATCTTGGCATGGGGCACCGGCACGGACCCCGGCAGCCAACCACGATCGGGCTTTGCCTATGTGCTGTTGATTTTGGGCGGCACGTGGTTTGTGTCACTTGCGTGGTCGACACGATCGCAGTGCACACAGGGCGCGATGCGCGATGCCACAGCGACCGTTGGCCTTGCCATCTACATCGGCGGCATGCTCTCATTTCTCCTGATGCTGCGTGCCGAGGTATCCGCCTGGTGGATTGCCGGTCTCGTGCTGATCGTGAAATCATGCGACATCGGTGCCTATTTCACGGGCATGTGCATTGGACGCCATAAACTGATCCCATGGCTGAGCCCAGCCAAAACCATCGAAGGGTTGATCGGTGGGCTGGTGACGTCCGGCCTTGTTGGCTGGGGCGTCCTTGCGATACTTGGCTCGCCAACACCTGAGCCAATGCACGCGGCAATGGCGATTCTGATTGGCGTAGTGCTTGGCGGAGCAGGGCAATGCGGAGATCTTGCCATGAGCCTGCTCAAACGAGATGCGAGGATCAAGGACAGTTCCTGCCTGCTACCGGGAATGGGTGGCGTGATGGATGTGTTGGATTCACTGCTTCTCGCCATACCCGTGGCGTGGTGCATCATTACATTCTGACTACATCTCAACCAAATACCACTACGCAGTACCCCGCAGCCGTGTTAGACTGTTTTGTTGATGAAAGCGACGGAGTACCACATGCCGCTCATTGAAGATCTCCTCAGTCTCTACAGTGTTGAACGACAGGTCAGAAGCCTCCGAAGCCGGGTCGATTCCGCGGAAACCTATGTTCGAATGCAGCAACGAGAAATGGAGACGCTGCAGGGGCGGCGTGACGAACTCGAAACGCGGAAACGTCAACGCCAAGCACACAACCACAACCTCGAAACTGAAGTCGCCGGCATCGACGAACGCATCGAAAAACTTCGCGAAGAACTCAACGCAGCCTCGACTTCACGCCAATACAACGCGGTACTCAGCGAAGTCAACAACCTCAAAGACAAACGACGCGAACTCGAAGAGCAGATGCTCGTTGAGATGGACGCCGTCGAAACCACCGAATCAGACATCACTACCATCGACGAACAGATCGCCGAACGATCGACGGTTCTTGAATCTGCCAATATCGAACTTACTACCCGCAAGGACGAAATCGCCGACACCCTTGCGACGCTTGAGGGGGAACGTGCCGCCAAGGCGGCGGTCATTCCCGACGGCACCACACAACTCTTCGATGAACTCGCTGATGACTTTGACGGCGAAGCAATGGCCGGCATCGAGGTCGTGGACAAGCGGCGACGCGAGTACGCCTGCGGGGTCTGCAATGTCCACCTGCCTTTTGACATCGTCAGCCGTGTCATGGGCCGCCCCGACGAAATCATGCAGTGCCAAGGATGCCTGCGAATTCTCTATGGCAGCGAGGGCTGCCGAGAAGCGTTGGTCAAGTAGCCCGCAAGCACACCCCGCCCACCCACCAACCACCGACAACGGATGAACGCCGTAGTCGGGTACTATGGGGCCTGCAATGATCTGCCCGCGGTGCAATCACGATGCCGACAAAGTGATCGACAGTCGCGGCAGCGACGGTGGCCACGTCGTACGCCGACGCCGCGAATGCCAGGATTGCCAAATGCGCTTCACGACCTACGAACGCATCGAGTCCTCTGGTCGGCTCGTCGTTGTGAAGAAGGACGGAGCCCGTGTGCCATTTGATCGCGAGAACGTCCTGCGAGGCATCCGGTCGGCCTGCGGAAAACGCCCAGTCTCCGAATCTTCCAAGGAAGATGTCGCTGATGCCGTTGAACGCGAAATTCGACGTGAATACGAACGGGAAGTTCCCAGCGTCGTCATTGGCCGCCTCGTAGCCGATCAACTTCGAACCCTCGACGATATCGCCTACATCCGCTACGCCAGCGAGTATTACGACTTCAGTTCCCTGCAAGAACTCGCCTCGGAAGTCACAGACATGCAAGCTCGCACCAAAGACGGGCCAGGCCAAGACACGCTCTTCAACCAGTAGACCCCCCCATGCCCACGATCACACTTCCCGACGGTTCTTCCCGCACCTTTAATGAACCCGTGACACCGGGCGATGTCGCCGCTGACATCGGACCGGGACTGGCCAAAGCCGCCGTGGGCGCCCGCGTCAATGGTGAACTGGTCGGCCTCGATGCCACCATCGATCATGATGTCGACATCTCGCTGATCACACTGCCACGAGGCAAGGCCCCAGCCGAAGAAGACGCCCTCTGGCTGATCCGCCACAGCGCGGCCCACGTCATGGCTCAGGCCATTCAGCAGGTCATTCCCGAGGCCCAACTGGTCTATGGACCTCCTATTGATGGGGGCTTCTACTATGACATTGCCATCCCGGACGGCAAAACCGTCAGCAGTGATGACTTCGAAAAGATCGAAACCATCATGGCGAGCATTATCCAAGCCGACCTCCCATTCACGCGAACTGAATGCAGCGTGTCCGACGGCATGAGCCGCCTGGAATCCGAGGGCAGCAAGTACAAACTCGACAACGCCCAGCGAGCCGTCGATGGCGGCGCTTCGAGCCTCACCTGGTACGCAACCGGGACGCCCGGCAGCGATTGGGACGACCTGTGCCGAGGGCCCCACGTGCCATCCACTGGGCGCATCGGTGCCGTCAAGATCATGTCGGTCGCCTCAAGTTACTGGCACGGAGATGCCAATTCCGACAGCCTGACCCGCGTGTACGGCACAGCCTTCGCGCACAAGAAGCACCTCGCCGAACATCTGGACAACCTCGAAGAAGCGCGCAAACGCGATCACCGCATCATCGGCCGCAAACTCGGCCTGTTCCAGATCGACGAAATGGTCGGACAAGGGCTCATCCTCTGGACGCCCAAGGGGGCCGTCATTCGACAGGAATTGCAGGACTTCATCGGCCAAGAACTGCTCCGGCAAGGCTACGAGCAGGTATTTACACCCCACATTGGCAAACTCGATTTGTTTCGAACCTCCGGTCACTTTCCCTACTACCAAGACTCGCAATTCCCCCCGCTGGTCGACCCCGACCAAATGGCCATGCTGGTAGACGAGGGCTGCACATGCTCGGAACTATCCAACCGCCTGCGTGAAGGTGATGTCGACGGCTACTTGCTCAAACCCATGAACTGCCCGATGCACATCCGCATCTACAAAGGGCAGCCGCACAGTTACCGCGATCTGCCCGTGCGGCTGGCCGAATTCGGCACCGTGTATCGATATGAACAGTCCGGCGAACTTGGTGGCATGCTTCGCGTGCGTGGATTCACGCAGGATGATGCGCATCTGTTCTGCACCGAAGACCAACTCCTGCCAGAAATCGCCGGCTGCCTAGAACTGGTCAAGATCATCTTTGGCACGCTGGGGATCGAATCCTTCGATGTTCGAGTTGGGATGCGAGACCCAGATTCAAGCAAGTACGTCGGTGACCCTGCCAACTGGGATCGAGCCGAAGCGGCCTGTCAAACGGCAGCGGAACAACTCGGCACCAGCTTCGTCACAGAACAAGGGGAAGCAGCCTTCTACGGGCCCAAAATCGACTTTGTGGTGGCCGATACGATCGGACGCCGATGGCAACTAGGCACTGTCCAAGTCGACTACAACCTCCCGGAGCGATTCGATCTCTCCTACATCGGCGCCGACAATGCCCAGCACCGTCCGGTCATGATTCACCGAGCTCCCTTTGGCTCGATGGAACGATTCGTCGGGTTCCTCATTGAACACTTCGCGGGCGCTTTCCCGAGTTGGCTGGCCCCCGAACAGGTCCGCGTGCTGCCTGTGAGCGAAAAATCCGCCGACTACGCACGCACCGTCTATGAATCCCTCCTCGCCTCAGGTCGCCGTGTCACCATGGACGACTCCAACGAGCGGCTCCAAGCACGAATCCGAGTCGCCGCGGAGACAAAGATCCCCTACCTGCTCATTGTGGGCCCGCGGGATGCGGAATCTGGAACCGTCAGCGTCCGTGCCCGGGGTATTGAGCGAGATCTCGGGGCTGTGGGCTTGGATGCATTCGTCGCGGCACTGGACGACGAAGTACAGAATCGGTGTGTTTCGGGGCTGACAGACGTGCTTTTTCCCCAAGCCTGCTCGTGAAGATCCTTGCCCATGAGGCCTGAGGTCTGTAATCTGAGGGGCCTGTGGCGGATGGCCCGCTACGCGACCGCCCCCCCGGAGCACCCCTGTATGACCGATGTCACGATGACACGATCCCTCGGCGACCTGCACGCATGATTCGCCGCGTGCTCCGGACCCCAAAACGAATTCCTCGACGATCGACCCAACCGGCCGACGTCATCACCACGCGCTGACCTTTCAGGAGATCAACTCATCGCCCGCCGACGCCGCTACCTTCGCCCGCAGGAAAACCAACGCCGCCTGCCTCGCATCAACGACCAGATTCGCCGCTCACCTATTCGCCTGATTGATCAGAACGAAGAGATGATTGGCGTCGTGGAAATACCCGAGGCGATTCAACTCGCCCAGCAGGCTGGACTTGATCTCGTCGAAGTGTCACCGGAAGCCGATCCCCCAGTCTGCCGCATTCTCGATTTTGGGAAGTACCGCTATGAGCAGTCCAAAAAAGAGAAGTCCAACCGGGCCAAGTCCAAGACGGCCGAGATGAAGGAAGTGCGACTCGGTCGCTCGATGAAAATCGATCCGCACGACATCGGCATTCGTATGGCGCAGGCTCGCAAATTTCTTATGGACGGACACAAGGTCCAAATCGTGCAAAACTTCCGTGGACGCGAAATGCTCCACAAAGAGCGCGGTAACGAACGAATGGCGTCAGTCATCAAGGAACTGGCCGACATCTCCAAAGTCGACATGCACCCACGCATGGCCGGTCGCCGAATGACCCTCATCTTGTCTCCAGACAAAAGCAAGATCGAACGCATCAAAGACGCCCTAGCCCGCGCGGCCGCCAAAGCCGCCTTGGAAGCGCCCCCGGAAGCGCCCCCGGAAGCACCCCCCGAAACCCCCGCGGAAACCCCCGCCGAAGCACCGGCTGAAACCAGTAGCGATTCCTGAATACAGTCGACCACCGATCAGATAGCCCTGGTGGCCCACCCCCCGTACATGAAGCGGGCCAAGAAGAACATCGCCCGCAGGCTCAGTTCGCCGCACAGGCCGATCCAAATACCCGGTAGCCCCATGTCCAGTACGACCCCGAAGTACCACGCTGCGGGCAAGCGAATGCCATAACTACTGCCCGTCGTGATCAGGAAGGTCCACGTTGTGTCGCCCACGCCCCGAAGAGCCTGACGAACAACCATCGAAATTGCAAAGAACACCTGCGTGACACCGCAAATCAATAGCAGTTCGGGGACGATCTCAAGAAAGAGGGGCTCGTCGCTGACAATAGCCGTCAAACTGCGGCCCCAAATGGCATAGACCACACCCACCAGCCCCATCAATACCACACCAAGGCCGGTGCAGATCCACACTGCCCGCCGAGCCATGTGTGTATTGCCAGCGCCCAAGTACTGACCAGCCAACGCCGCGGCGGCCGTCCCAATGGCAAAGCCCGGAAGAAAGCTGAACGACTCCCACTGCACCGCAATGATATGGGCGCCAGCAAGTCCCTCGGTCACCGCAGGCACATCCGCAGTGATGCCTCCAGCCACCTCCGTCACCAGCATCGACTCGGTTCCCATGTGGTCAGGCCCGATGCCCGCCGTGCCCAACGTAATGGCCGAGTCACCACCGGCCCCACGATCTTTCAAGGCGACCCACCCAATCATCATCAGAACCAGAATGTTGGCCCCCCACATAGAGATACCCTCAAAAAAGTTGGGAATGCCAACCTTGATGATGCGGGTAATCATGCCGCCAAGCGGACCAAGCAGTCTCACCCGGAGACGCAGATCCTTCACGCCCCGCACCAAGACCAGAATGGTCAACACGCCGCCAACGAGGTAACTAAGGGCCGTCCCGGCGGCAATGCCTATGACATTCATGTCGTATTGCAAGGCGCTTTCGATGCGGAGGTCGCCCAGTCGGAATACCGCACCTGACAACCACCACGAACACACGATGTTGACGATATTGACCGACACGGCAATGAGCGCCGGGCGAAGGGTCTCGCCAGATCCGGCCATGCACATGGCCCCCACCATCATGACGCCGATCAACGGCAAGGACAGAATGACTACCCGCACGTAGTTGGTGCAGTACACGCCAGCTTCACCCGACAGCCCACAAACGGTCGCAAGCATGGGCGCTAGCACCCAGACGACCGCCCCAACCAGAATGCCCCACACAACGCTCAGCATCATCGCCTGCGCTAAGGCGCATTCGCCTTCACGCACGTCGCCGCGACCGATGGCCCGAGCGATAATTGCCTGCCCACCAATGCCAAGACCGCTCATGGCAATGCCCATGAGCCAACCGACATATGACCCAATCCCCAACCCATCCATCGCGGGCACCACGGTGTCCGCATCAAGCCCGCCGACCAACATCTTGTCCACAAGCCCCACGCACGCGGCCATAAGATTCTGGAATAGCACCGGCAAGCCGACGATCAAAATCGCCGCCATCAGCGATCGCCCTGCCAGTGCACCAGACTTGATCTGACCGTCGTTGGCCGACACGCCAGAGATAGATTTGTCTACTTGTTGGAGGTCCGCGTCGTCCTCGCCTCGCGGTGAGGGTTTAGCCATCGCCGGTGTGGCCCGGCATGTCCTTCGTCGATGGATCGCCGAAGTCATCCCACGTGCGTTTCTCATCATGGGGACGCAAGCCAATTGGCTGGAGACTCGGCTCGTACTGTTCGTCCAACCAGAACGCGATGTGCTCCCACCACACCTTGTCGCGATCGTAGGTGGGATACGTATACGTTTGCTGCGACGCAAACGGACTCGTCCCGCCGTCAAGCGTGTGCTCATACCACAATTGCCAGGCCGTCAAGTCAAGACCAAATTCTTGGCCGGTCAATTGCGACAGTGCTTGAGCTGCATCGGCATTGATCGATAATTCACGCGCGTCCAAGACATCGATGAGCGCCTGCACAACACGATCTTCGGGATACTGCCCCATGGCCACACACGCAGCGCTGCGAACTTCAGATTGCTCAGACCAATCTCGGGCCACCCGAATGAGTACTGGCACAACCTCGCTATTGTGTAAACGCTGCAGGGCTTGGACCGCCGACCACCGGATAGTCACGCTGTCAGTCACTCGCTGTTCACACCACGGTGCAATCAGTTCGGCGTCTTCCGGTGTGCCGTGGCGAGCAAGCGCTGAAATTGCAGCAGACTTGACCAGTGGGTTGGGGTCGTCTTCAATCGACATGCGATACAAATCGAGATACGGCTGAGTCCCACCAAAGGAAGCCGTTGACAGCAGCACGATGCCCTCGCGACGATGGTTGACGTCATGGGTATCAAGCGCCCACCGAGCTGCTTGGCCAGGCGTAGGCGTCTCGAACATGCGTCCTATGTCGTTAAGGTCGTCCATCACGCAGCCACTGATCAGTAGCGGCGCGATCACCAGCAGCAATCGCAGACGAACCCGGGCTACTAAGGCGTGGTTGGTCAACTTCCCGGAACCTCCTGGCCGCATTCTGACTCAAGCGGCACCAGACACAAGAAGCGACCTGGCGTATCGCCGGTGTTGATGAACTGATGCAAGGTGTCGCTGGGAACGAGCAGCACATCACCGGCTGTGGCCATGTCCGTTTCACCATCGCAGAACACTTCAAAACGGCCCTGCGCGATGTACACCTCGTGCTCATATGGATGCTGGTGCCGCGGCGTCTGTCCGCCTGGCTCCACCACAAAGTGACGCATTGCAAAATTCGGAGCGGCATCCTCGCGACCAACCATGACTTGCATGGCAACGCCATGGGCGCCTTCCATCGTCACCGGTATGGTCGACTGTGGGTCACATGCACGGATCAGCATGCCCGAAGGATAGCCGATTCAATACGCTCGATTGGATCCAGATCAATCGTCGCTGTCGTGGGGCTTGAAGGCTGCCACCACATCGGCCTGTACGTTGGGCGGCGTGGTCTCGTCATGCGAGTACTCCATCGCGAAACTGCCCGCCCCACCGGTGATTGACTTGAGTTGATTGGCGTAGGTCATCATCTCCGAAAGCGGTGCCTCCGCAAAGACGACTGCCTGGTTGCCAGGCATCATGTCCGTGCCCTGAATTCGGCCACGCCGTCCGGAGATATCCGACGAAATATCGCCGATGGCATTCGAGGGAATAGTGATTTCCAACTTGACAAACGGCTCAAGTAGCACAGGATGCGCCTTCTTGATGGCATCGATGAAGGCCCGCTTGCCCGCCGTCACGAAGGCGACTTCCTTGGAGTCAACAGGGTGGTGCTTGCCGTCGTAGACAGCGACCTTGATGTTTTGAATCGGATAGCCCGCAATCGCGCCTTCCTGCATCACCAGCCGAACGCCCTTTTCAATGGCCGGAAGGTACTGCTTGGGCACGCTTCCACCAAAGGTGTCATCGACGAACATCAGGCCATTGGTCATGTCCTCGGTCGGCTCGGTCACCGGTTCAACGCGAAGATAGACCTCGCCAAACTGGCCACTGCCACCAGACTGCTTTTTGTGACGGTGGTGCCCTTCTGCGTTCCCAGTGATGGTTTCCTTGTACGCGACCTTGGGTGGACGCGTCGACACTTCGATGCCGTATCGGTCCTTGAGCAACTGCAACTTGGCACGCAAGTGCAGTTCGCCAATTCCGCGAAGCACCTGTTCATGCGTCACTGCATTTCGCTCGATTTCGAGCGTCGGGTCTTCCATGGTCATCTTGGCGATGGCGTCCCCAAGTTTGGCTTCGGCACCTTTCGTCGTCGTCTCGATGGCCAAACCGAACATGGGACGAGGAAGCGGTATGGACCGCAGTGATAATTCGCCTTGCCCATCCAAGTGCATCGTGTTGTCGTACTGCACTTCTTCGATCTTGGAAACCGCCACAATGTCGCCGGGAATCGCCGTTTTTAGTTCCTCGGTGTCCTTGCCGCAGACGCGGAAGATGTGTGCCAGACGCGTGCCCTTGCGATTGTCACCAACTCGCGGGTTGGTGCTGGAATCAAAGGTGCCTTGATGAACACGGAAGCAGCACAGTTTGCCCACGAACGGATCCGACGCCACCTTGAAGACGTGCGCGACGGGGTCGCCCGATGGATCAGCCGTCACTTCAATGTCGCTTCGATTGCCGCCCTCGATGCGGACGAATGGACGAGCGTTGCCTTCGGCGGGGCTGGGAAAGAGTCGAGCGATCTGATCCATGAGTTCGGTCACGCCGATGTTGTCACGGGCCGACGCAAAGCAGACCGGCACGAGATGCCCTTCACGCATCGCCCGACGGAATGGCTGGAGCAGTTGCTCAGGGGCGATCTCGCCTTCCTCAAGGTACTTCTCCATGAGCACTTCATCGACTTCGACAATCTGGTCAACCAACTGCGTGTGAAAGTCCGCGACGTTGCCTAGATCGGATTCGCCATCAACCTCTTGGAAGCAGCGGATAACGTCGCTGCCCCCGTGGGCTGGAAGGTTGATTGGGCAGCACTCGCTGCCAAAAGTCTCGCGGACGGCTTCTAAGAATCCACCGATATCGCCACCAGCATCGATCTTGTTAATGACGATGGCACGGGGGAGGTTTCGCTCACGCCCAAGTTTCATAACACGTCTGGCTACGGGTCCAATGCCCGAAGCTGCGTCGAGCACCACCACCATGGTCTCCACGGCGGGCATGGCCCCGATGGCCTTGCCAATGAAGTCGCCACGCCCGGGCGTATCGATGAGATTGAAGTGGCTCCCATTGTGGTCCAGATACAACAGCGATGAGTCGATGCTATGACCGAACTGCTTTTCAAGCTCATCCCAGTCGCTGACGGTATTGCCATCTTCAACTTTTCCTGCGCGGCCAATCACGCCGGCATTGACGAGCATCGCTTCGGCCAGCGTGGTTTTGCCTGCAGCGGAGGTCCCAAGCAGCGCAAAATTGCGAATGTTTTCTGTTTTGTAGGCCATCTCGTTCTTCTTCCTTCGATCTGTGCCAAGTCATCCAAATGCCGCCATCGGGCTGCATCGGGAAGTGGTCCACTATAGCGAGCCCTCAGGTCCGAGCAATTTGCCGAAGGCCCTCATAGGCGGCGGCCGTCGCGGCACACGCCAGATTGAGGCTTCGCAGACCCTCGGTCATCGGTAGGCCTACACGACACTCTGGCCCCCATTTCCGCTCAGCCCACGCCAATACATGGTCGGGGAGGCCGCCGGATTCACCGCCAAAGAGCAGATAATCGCCCCGTTGCATCGCAACGTCCCACAAAGCTGTGGTGGCCCTGGCCGTCATCACCCAACCTCGATCCGGGGACTGGGACTCGAGAAAGGCTTCCCAACTGGCGTGCTCAACGCAATCGACATGGTCCCAATAGTCCAGACCGGCCCGCCGCCGCGCCTTTTCGTCCATCGAGAACCCGATGGGGTGCACGATGTGGAGCCGGCAGCCCGTGGCCGCTACCGTGCGCCCGATCGTCCCAGTGTTATTGGGAATTTCCGGCTGTACCAACACAATGTGAAAAGGTGGCCCATCCATAACCGGAACGATATCGTCAACTGATATCTCACCGTAGAATTCGCCCATGACCACAACCGAGACTATTGCATTGGACAACATCTCCCGCGAACTCGTGCACCTGCTTGAGCAACATGACCCCGATGTCGCCGCGGCGATGGTTCGCGAGGCGGCCAGGCAGGCCGACACCATCGAACTGATCGCCTCGGAGAACCACGTCTCCACGGCTGTCATGCACACGATGGGATCTTGGCTAACCAACAAGTATGCCGAGGGCTACCCGTCCAAACGCTACTACGGTGGCTGCGAACACCATGACGTCATCGAAGATATCGCCCGTGACCGCGCCAAGGAATTGTTTGGCTGCGCCTTTGCCAACGTGCAACCCCACAGCGGCGCCAATGCAAACGTCGCCGCCTTCATGGCCATGTGCAAACCCGGCGATCGCATCCTGAGTTTGCCCATCAAGTCCGGTGGCCACCTCAGCCACGGCCTCAAGCCGAACTTCTCGGGCACGTTCTACGACATTCATGATTACGAACTCGACCCTGAGACGGAACTGCTCGACTACGACCACATCGCTCAACGCGCCCGCGAAGTCAAACCGCACATGATTATCTGTGGCTACTCGGCCTATCCCCGCACCATCGACTTTGCCCGCTTCCGCGCGATCGCCGATGAAGTGGGCGCCGTACTCATGGCCGATATCGCGCACATCGCTGGACTCGTCGCCGCCGGTGTCCACCCATCCCCCTTCCCCCACGCGCATGTCGTCACAACTACCACACATAAAACCCTACGAGGCCCACGTGGAGGTCTGATTCTCAGCGATGATCCAGAAGTGGCGAAAATGGTCGACCGCAAGGTTTTCCCGGGGTCCCAAGGCGGACCACTCATGCACATCATCGCCGCCAAGGCGGTGGCCTTTGGCGAAGCGTTGCAAGACGACTTCAAAAACTACGCCGCAGAGATTGTCGCCAATGCCAAGGCACTGGCCGAAGCCCTTGTTGACTACGGCTATCGTCTGTGTTCCGGAGGCACCGACAACCATCTGCTACTCGTTGACCTGCGACCTCGCGATGCGGAACTCACCGGCGCCGACGCCGAAAAATGGCTCGAGGCTGCGGGCATCATCACCAATAAGAACGGCATTCCCAACGACTCCCGACCGCCGATGGTGACCAGTGGTCTTCGACTTGGTACCGCGGCGCTGACCACACGCGGGTTCACCCAAAACGACATGCGTACGGTCGCAGCAATGCTCGATCGCGTCATGGCTTCGCAGGGCGATGACGCCGTTGCGAGCCAAGTCCGGCAGCAGGTTCAAACACTTTGCCATGACCACCCACTACCCCACTGAGACGGCCACCCAGTGGAGACGTGTTCACACACCCGCAGGTGACATCCTGCTCGCTCGCGATGCTGCTGGACACATCACGACGACCTTTGATATTCAGGGACTGCCCTGCCCCAACGGGCAAGAAAATCGTCGGTTGCTTCCAGACGTCGCACGGTGGCTCTCGACCATGCTCAACGGCCACGCAGGACCGCCTCCAACGGATCTCCCCGACGGTCCCCCTTTCCACCGCGCGTGCTGGGAAGCCTGCCGCCGCATCAAGCCCGGACACACGCGAACCTATGCCCAACTTGCCACGATGGCTGGACGTCCCGCCGCGGCCCGCGCCGCGGGCACGGCCATGCGAACCAACCCGCAGCCCCTGCTCACACCATGTCACCGGATCGTTTCGAGCACCGGCCTTGGTGGCTTCTCGGGCTCGACCGATCCCATGGGGCGTTGGCTTCACCTGAAAACGCATTTACTGGCCCTTGAATCGGCCGCCTGCATTTCTTGATCCGGGCAGGCATGCTGATGAATCGTGACCTGACTGCCGATACAATGCGCGGCTCGTGGGCAATGGCGGGCCCGCCAACATCACCCCCATGCACAGGATCGAGGCTCAAATGCACCTGACCATCGTTGGCAGCGGATACGTCGGACTTGTTACTGGCACGTGTTTTTCTAATACCGGTAACCAGGTGACGTGCTTGGACATCGACCCAGAACGGGTCGCCACCATGCTGCGGGGCGAGTGCCCGATCTTCGAGCCAGGGCTGAGCGAACTCATGACCCTCAACATCAAGGCCGGGCGCCTGCACTTCACCGACGACCGAGCCACCGGCTATGCCCACGGCGAACTCATCTTCATCTGCGTTGGCACGCCTACGGGGCCTGATGGACGCAGCGATCTCTCGGCCGTCATGGCCGTCGCCCGCGACATCGGCCATGCAATCGAGTCGGGCGACTGCACAGTCGAGCACCCGGTCATCGTCGTCAAGTCCACCGTCCCAGTGGGCACCACCAGCAAGGTCCGCGAGGTCATCGCAAGCATCACCAGCAAGCCTTTCGGCGTTGCGGACAACCCCGAGTTCCTCCGCGAAGGCGACGCGATCCGCGACTTCCAGCAGCCCGACCGTGTGGTCTGCGGCGTGCACGATCAGCGGAGCTGCAAACTCCTCAGCAAGTTGTACGAGCCCTACGTCAGTCAGTCCAACCCACTGATGTTCATGGATATTGAATCGTCGGAGATGGTCAAGTACGCCAGCAATGCCATGCTCGCGGCAAAGATCTCCTTTATCAACGAAATTGCTCGACTGGCTGAACACTATGGCGCCGACATCGCCCGCGTCCGAGAAGGCATGTGCGCCGACAAACGAATCGGCGACAAGTTCCTCAATCCTGGACTGGGCTACGGTGGCAGCTGCTTCCCAAAGGACACACTGGCCGTCATCGAAATGGGTCAGGACTCAGGCATCCCCTGCCTACTCAACGAAGCAGTCCACGAAGTCAACCAACAACAACGACTCTGGTTCGTCAACGGCATCCTTCGTCACTTCGGCGAGGATCTCTCTGGCAAGACGATCGCGCTGTGGGGGCTGGCTTTCAAGCCACGAACCGATGATGTGCGAGAAGCCCCAGCCCAAACGATCATCGAAGAACTACTCAGTCGCGGGGTCACCATCAAGGCATTTGATCCCATTGCCCGACACACATTTGCCAAGTACGGCCTCGACATTGAGTACGTCGACGACATGTACGAGTGTCTCACCCAGTGTGATGGACTCGTAGTGTGCACCGAGTGGGACGAGTTCCGCACGCCCGACTTTGACCTCATCAAACGCAAACTCGCCAGCCCGGTCATCTTTGACGGACGCAATGTCTGGCACGACGACGCCCTGCACGACCAAGGCTTCGCCTACTACAGCATCGGCCGCAAGCCCCAGCACGAAGCCTGCCGCTCCTGCTGATGACGCCGCATCACGCCCCTCCGGCTCCCCCGACACGATCGCGGGCGACCGCCTGCGCCTGCTGACGAAGCATCGCCTCGTCCACCTGCACACTGGCGGCCACGCCGTGCCGACCGCATCGCCATTCCTCCAGCAGGCACATCATCTGCGCGCCGCTGGCCGACACAGGATCGTCGACTGCATTGGACCCGTCAACATATGGTTCCCATGCACGCGCAGACTGATCCTCCTCACTGGCACGGGACAGCCGCGTCGCAGCGCACCCAAGCCACACCGGAATACGAGCGAGCCAACTTGTTGCCATGGGCACATCCAAGAGACGCAGCACCCGCGACACTTGCGCATTGACTTCACTGCAGCAGGGTGACTGGCTGTGTTCCAGACGTAAATCGACCGCCGATACGCTATCCCAACACGATTGAAGCAGTGAGCACGCGGCAACAGCTGCCGATGCCAAGTCGCCCCAAGCAGCCGTACATGCTGACTCAAAGGCCCGGCGATCACGCACCCCACTGCCGTCAAAACCCGCGGCCGTCAGCGTCATCATTGCCGCCTGAGACCACACACGATTTGACAGTCCGCGGGGCGCAGAAATCACCCGCATGTGATCGATGTCCATGGCCGACTCAATGGCGGCAGACAATTCGCCGTGCATGGAAAAGATCGCCAGTCGATAGACGCCGCTGCGATGGCTGGCATCGCATGCTCGGCTCGGTGGGGCCACCTGCACATCCACAGCAGACACCGCGTCCACAAGAAACGCACTGGCAGCGATGGTTTGGCCCCCAATGTGTAGCGTTTCGTCGCTAGAAAGTGACTCCCAGTCCCACTCCACATGGCCACGTGAGGCCGCCGAGTGTGACAACTGAGCCGATGCCACCTGCGAGGCGAGCGTCCCGGCCAGTTCCCGTCGAAGTCTGCCCAAATCACGACCCGAAGCAATGACATGGCCATCGGAAAGTATTTCCCATCGAATCGAGAAGTACTCAGGAAAGTCCATACGGCTGAACTGCGTTGGCTCAATCAGCGTGCCTGCCCGGCGGGACAGCCACTGGGCAAGCGTGGCATCAAAGTCCTTGGTCACCGACTCCATCATCTCCGAGGCTGCGGCAATCGTCTCGCTCCGTGGCGACAAGCCACGGCGGACATCCTTGGGAAGGTGGGACACAATCGTGTCGATGCAGGCACGCCGCATGCCAGGAATTCGCCACCGAAGTTCGCGATCGTCAATCTGCTCCAAATACACCAGCGGTAGACGGATCGTCACGCCGTCATCGGGCTCGCCTTGGGCGAACCGATACCGCACTGGCAGCAACTGGCCACCAAGATCCAGTTGCTCAGGAAAGTCATGCTTGACCAATTGAACCGGTTCGCTTGCAAGGTCATCGATGGTCAATGCCAGCGCCGACCGTGACGTCGCGTCGGCATGCCGCCACCAGTTTTGAAGCGAACGGAGCCCAATGACCTCCTGCGGAAGCCGGGCGTCCCATAGCGTTTGCCGATCGATGGGCCCCCGCAACACAGTGCGACGGCGCAGGCGATCCTCGACTTGCATAATGACGCGGCGACTATTACGAGCAGTGGCCAGTTCGGGGATTCCAAAGTCGTCATCGGAATCAACCAACACTTGATTAATAAAGCACTGCCGTGCAGCCTCGGGGTCGATTGGCTCAAGGTTCACGCGGCGGTCGTTGCTCACCGTGAGACCACGCAACGTGATCCGCTCCTTGGCCATGACGCACCCACGCCGGGCATTCCATTGCGGCGTGTCGTACTCACGGCGAACCAAATGCGAGGCCACCCGAACGATCCAACCGGGCTGCACTGTTGCGCAAGTGCGACCCCACAGACGGCTCGTCTCCACAAGTTCGCCGGCCATCACCCACGGCGGTGACTTGGTTGCCAGCACGCTCGAAGGATGAATGCGAAAACGACGTCCCGACGGTGTCTCGTACTGGCCGTCATCGATACGCCGTCCCACCTGCATCACCACGCCGGCGAGTAAGGCACGGTGGATGGGGTTAGGCCGCGGGCTACTCGAGCGATGCGCCAAGATTCCCGGTTCGCGGAGCGCCCGACGCAGTTGGCTGTGAATGTCGCGCCATTCCAAGAGCCGCACCCAAGACACAAAGTGATCGCGGCACCATCGCCGCGTCGCCGAGGCGCCGTGTTCACGCCATCGTTGAATACACCGATCCCACAGTGCCAGCAGCGCCATGAAATCCGACTCGCACCCTCGTGGCAGAAGACGCCGATGGGCTATGTCAGCCGCGGACTCCTCGCCGGTGGGCCGCAGCCTCGGATCAGCAAGCCCCATGACCGCAGCGATGACCGACACTTGTTCAAGACACCCGCTTTGGCCAGCAGCCAGCAGCACTCGCGCCACGCTTGGCTCCAGCGGCAGTGCAGCCATTTCGCGGCCCATGGGCGTGATGGCGTCTTGGGCCATCGCGCCAAGATCTTCTAAATGCCGCCGCGCACCGCGAACGGAAGTGGGTCGAAGCGGATCCAGAAACGGGAAGGTCTCCGGGTCGCCAAGTTCCATCGCAGCCATACGCAGCAGTACGCCAGCGAGATCGCACCGTCGAATTTCTGGATCGAGTTCCGCCGGCCGATCATCAAAATGACACTGGCTGTAGAGCCTGATGCATGCCCCGGCCGCAACTCGCCCCGCACGCCCTGCTCGCTGTACTGCCGAAGCTTGGCACACATCCTCGATGGGTAGTCGTTGCAATCGCCGCCTTGCAGACCATCGACCAACTCGAACGAGCCCGGAATCTATGACACCTCGCACCGATGGAACCGTCAGCGAGGTCTCGGCCACATTGGTGCTGCAGATAATGCGGCGTGTCTTGCTCGCCGCTACGACCCGCTCCTGCGCGGCAAGGGATAACCTCGCATGCAGCGGCAACACTTCCCGATTGGGAAAGGCACCTTCGAGCCGTCGCATGCACTCCCGGATCTCCCGCTCGCCCGGCAAAAAGACCAGCACGTCACCCTGGCCGCCGATGGTTGTCTCGATTCGCTTGGTCGCGTGGACTACAGCGGCCGCGAGCGCCTCCATATCACCTTGTGGTGGAGGTTGGTCCCAGTACTGGATGTCTACCGGATAGGTGCGCCCAGGCACTTCGATGATGGGCGCATCGGAAAAGTGCTCGGAGAATTGCCCTGCATCGATGGTGGCCGAGGTGATGACCACCCGCAACTCGGGCCGCCGATCCATGAGTTGTCGGACCAGCCCAAGCAAGAAGTCGATGTTGACGCTTCGCTCGTGCGCTTCATCGATGATGATGGTGTCGTAGCGCTCCAGCCGTCGATCACCTGCCAGTTCCGCCAGCAGCATGCCGTCGGTCATGACCCGAACAATGGTGCTGGCCGAATCGGATCGATCGAAGCGAACGCGATGCCCGACCAGATCGCCTGGTGTCGTACCAAGTTCTCGGGCGATTCGATTGGCAACCGCTCTTGCTGCGACGCGGCGTGGCTGAGTGCAAGCGATGTCTCCAAAGATGCCGCGGTCCGCGGCCATGGCGAACTTGGGCAATTGCGTCGTTTTTCCTGATCCAGTTTCACCGACCACCACCACGCACGGCGAGTCACGGATGGCTGCGATGATGTCATCGCTGCACGCGTGAATCGGCAAGTGCCCTTGAACTGATGTATTTGGAATGCTCGCCGCTCGGCGGTGGGTCTCGCTGCGAGATGCCCTGATTCGCTGAGCGATCTTGTCAAGACCCGATGTAATCACGTCTCCATGCCGCCCCTTGAGTCGCCGCAACCGACGGCGAATGGAACGGCGATCTCGAACCATGCACAAATCGATATCGCCCCTCAACTGCTTGATCCGCTGCTCAACTTCGTGGTCAGTGGGCATGTTTACCTAGGGTACCGCCCTTGCACTCTCATTCGAGTTCCTGATAGTCTCAGCCCCGACGCTCGTTAGGAGTACCGGAGTACCAGTGCCGGTATTCCTTTTGGCACAAAACTGGGCCTATGCTGGGAGCCAGAGTGGAATGATCATGATTGAACAGGTGCTGACGATGATCACATCGGCAGCGCTGTCCATTCCAGACCCTGGCATCCCCACTGCCCCGATGCCTTCGATGCTCGACCCAAAGGGAGCACCGAGCGAAATGATTCTGGGCATCACGTGGTTGCTCGTTGGTATCTGCGGGCTCATTGGCTTGGTCGTGCTTGCCATGATCTTCTTTGCCGTCGTGCGATGCCGTAGCTCTGAGGAGGATCAGACCGAACCAGCACAGATCTATGGGTCCAACCCGATTGAACTGGCATGGACAGTCATTCCGCTGATGATCGTATTTGTGCTCTTTCTGGTGAGCGCACGAGGAATCTTTGACATTCAGAAGACCTCGCCCCCAGATGGGGCCTTTGAGGTTCGGATCATTGGGCATCGCTGGTGGTGGGAGTTCGACTACGGCGACTTCGCCACAGCGGCCGAACTGCATGTGCCCATCGACGATGGCAAACCCACCGATCTCTACCTAACGCTTGAATCTGACGACGTTGCGCATTCCTTCTGGGTGCCACAACTGGGCGGTAAAACAGACGTCATCCCAAATCGCATCAACCACCTGTGGCTACAGGCCTCGGAAGCTGGCACGTACGTGGGACAGTGTGCCGAGTACTGTGGCAATCAGCACGCCAACATGCTCATCACCATCATTGCCCAGCCACGCGAGCAGTACGACAAGTGGGCGGCCAACCAGCGACAAAACGCCGTCGAAGACAAAGCCGTTGCCGCGGGCAAACACTTGTTTCTACGAACCGCCTGCATCAATTGTCATACCGTACGAGGCACCGTGGCCAATGGCACCTTTGCGCCAGACCTCACGCACTTGATGAGCCGCGACACCATTGCTTCGGGTATGGCGAGAATCACACCGGACAACCTTCGAGCATGGGTCTGGGACCCACAGAACATCAAGCCGGGATGCGAAATGCCCTCCATGAAACTCTCTCATGAGGAAGTCGACCTCGTGTGTGCCTATCTGGAGACGTTGCAGTGACCATACTTCAACAGCCACTGAGTCCCTCTCGCGGCGTGCCAGCCCTCTCGCGGCTACACGAGTGGGTCGCTACGACTGACCACAAGAAGCTCGGTGTGATGTATGTCACCGCGGGATTGATGTTCTTTGTCATCGCCGGAATTGAAGGGATGCTGATGCGTTGGCAACTGGCTGGCCCCGGCCAAGCCATCCTGATGCCCGATGATTTCAACCGTCTGTTCACGATGCACGGCACCACGATGGTGTTCTTCGTGGGCATGCCGATTCTCTTTGGTACCGCCAACTTCATCGTTCCCCTTCAGATCGGAGCACGTGACTTAGCGTTCCCACGCCTCAACGCCTTTGGCTTCTGGCTGTTCCTGCTCGGTGGTCTGCTGCTGTACTTCTCCTACTTTGGGGGGCAAGGCCTGCAAGGCATGGGGTCAGCCCCGGACGTGGGCTGGTTTGCCTACGCGCCGCTGTCCGAACGAACGTTCTCACGCGGCCACAGCACCGACTACTGGATTCTGGGCATCCTGCTCTCAGGCATTGGCAGCACCACCACGGCCATCAATCTCATTGCCACGATCATTGGCATGCGATGCCCGGGCATGAGCCTGATGAAGATGCCCTTGCTTGTGTGGATCCTCCTAGTCGACTTCATTCTGGTGCTCTTCGCGCTCCCCCCACTGGCAGCGGCTCAGTGCCTGCTACTCTTTGACCGAACGCTGGGCGCACACTTCTTTGATACACAGGCTGGCGGGTCGGCGCTCATGTGGCAGAACCTGTTCTGGTTCTTCGGGCACCCCGAGGTCTACATTCTGATCCTGCCGGCATTTGCCTTCACCTCTGAGATCGTTCCAGTCTTCTCGCGCAAGGTCATCTTTGGCTACCCACTCATGGTGGCGGCCAGCATGGCGATCTGCTTTATCAGTTTGACCGTCTGGGCCCATCACCTCTTTGCCGTTGGCATGAGCCCGATCGTCAATGCCATCTTCATGGGTTCGACCATGCTCGTGGCCGTCCCCACGGGCATCAAGATGTTTAACTGGACTGCCACAATGATTGGTGGCAAGATTCGATTCCACACGCCAATGCTCTTCTCCATCGGATTCCTGTGCCAGTTCCTGCTAGGGGGCCTCACTGGCATCTTTGTGGCAACGGTCCCGTTTGACTGGGCCGTGAGCGATTCCTACTTTCTCGTCGGACACTTCCATTACGTGCTCTTTGGCGGACTGCTCTTTGCCATCTTCTCGGGCATCTACTACTGGTTCCCAAAGGTCACCGGGCGCATGCTCAGTGAAACCTTGGGCAAGTGGCACTTCTGGTTGCTGATAATCGGTTTCAACCTGACGTTTGGACCAATGCACGTCTCAGGCTTGCTTGGGATGCCCCGACGCATTTATACCTACCACGAAGAACGTGGCTGGGAACTTTGGAATCTGCTGTCATCGATTGGGGTGCTGGTCCAAGTCGTCGCCATCGCATTCTTCGTACTCAATGTGCTGTACTCACTGTTCAAAGGTCGCAAGGCCGGAGATGATCCGTGGGATGCATGGACGCTTGAGTGGTCGACGACCTCCCCGCCGCCAGCATGCAATTTCGAAGAAATCCCTGTTGTGCACAGCAGGCGACCGCTGTGGGATCTGAAGCATCCCGATGACCCGGACTGGAAGTACGAATGAGGATGCGACCATGACAACCATGTCAGCACAGTCTGCGTCCCCACCGGCGATGACGCCCCCACCAGCGCTGTCTCAGAAGACCAAGTGGTCACACGGCAGAGTTGCCGTGGTCATGCTCATCGTGACGGAGATTTGTTTCTTCGGAACGATCATCGCAACCTACTTGTTCTACATCGGCCGCGATATCAACCCGCCCTACCCCCAGGACGTACTAGAAGTATCGATCGCCCCACTCAAAGTGGTCTTCAATAGCATCTTCCTGCTCACGAGCAGCATCTGGATTGTCCTGGCGGTCAAGTCCTTGGCCGCAGGCAAACACCTCGCCTTCCTCTTCTGGTGGGGACTGACCATTCTCTTTGGCATCGAATTCCTCGTCGGAACGGGCTTCGAGTGGTATGGAATGATTGTCAACGATGGCGTGTGGATGGGAACGAACGTATTCGGATCGTGCTTCTACACACTCGTCGGGTTCCACGCATTCCACGTGACAATGGGCCTGATCATTCTGTCGCTCGTCTGGGTGCTTGCCCTGCTTGGCAAGGTGCCCACACGCCAACTTGAGAAAGTGGATTTGGTGAGTTGGTACTGGCACTTCGTCGACGGCATCTGGATCGTCGTCTTTACCGTCGTTTACATTCTGGGGAACTGATCGAACACACTATGAGTGACGCAACCAATCAAACTCAGAACACGCCTGAACCCATCAAGCTGCCCGCCCCCACCGCGTCGCCGCTGATCACGGCCTTTGGGATGACACTGGGTGTCACGGGCATTGTCACCAACTGGACTGTCGCAGTCGCAGGTGTCATCTTGCTGTTGATTGGCGCCACCAAATGGTTCCTCGAAGTGCACCCGGACTCACATGAGGTCGAGGCGCCCACTCCGGTCACCAAGCCAACGCCAATTGAAACGCGAATGCACAAGGTGGCCCACCTCACCAACGACATGACCCACCGAGCTCGGCTGCCTCTGGAAATCCATCCCTACTCAGCTGGAGTCAAAGGCGGTCTCATCGGCGGAGCCTGCATGGCCATCTTTGCCGTGGCATGGGGCTTGATTACTCAGGGCAGCCTGTGGTACTCGGTCAATCTGCTTGCTGGCTCCATGCTGACGGGCTATTCGGAGATGACCACCGAAGAACTTGCTGCATTCCATACCGGCGGGCTTATTGCCGGAACAGTTATTCAGTTGGCTATGTCCGTCTTTGTTGGCCTGCTGTACGGCGTCATGCTGCCACTGATTCCTCGATTCCCCCTACTTGTGGCAGCCATCGTGGTGCCCCTTGTCTGGACTGGGTTGTTCTGGGCAAGCATGAGCGTGGCTAGCCCCGCACTTGCAGCACATCTGAACTGGCCGTGGTTCATCGCCTCTCAGGTCATCTTCGGTCTGGTCACCGCCATGGTCATCATGCGATCGGAAAAAATCGGCACGATGCAGAACTGGAGTTACCTCGAACGGCTCGGCATCGAAGCAAAGGGCATACGCGAAATGGGAGGCGAAGAAGAATGAGTCCACGATTCACTTTTTCAATCGCCTCGTTGCTCATGCTTTCGCTCGCTGGTTGCGACTGGATGCCTGGCAAACCAGAGCGTCCACAGGTCGACCGAGGAAACTCGGCCGCCGACCTCGACTTCACCTCACTCTGGAGTACCCGCTGCGCCGGTTGCCACGGCACAGATGGCGACTGGGGTGGCGCGCGGCCCATGAACGATGCGGTCTATCAGTCAATCGTCACCGATGACTATCTTCGAACCGTGACCTCCAATGGGATCGACCAGACGCTCATGCCCGCCTTTGTCGACACTCAGGGCGGCGAACTGACCAGCGAACAGATCGACATCATTGTCAAAGGAATCCGATCCACATGGGGCAGTGGTCCCAAAGTGACCGGTGCCCCACCCCTGACTGGATCACTTGGCACAGTAGCCAAGGGGGCCGTTGTCTTCACGGCCTATTGCAGCGGTTGTCATGGCGACACTGGCAGCGGCGGATCGGCCGGCAGCGTCATCGACCCGTCTTACCTCGCACTGGTCAGCGACCAATCGCTTCGATCCGCCGTCATCTGCGGTCGCACCGATCTTGGCATGCCCGACTGGCGAGGCCTGCACGGTCAACAGGCCGCCGAAGCACGAAACGGCTTGCCCGACTTGACCGACACGCAGGTGTCCGATGTCGTGGCTTGGCTGGCCTCGCACCGCATCGAATACCCCGGTCAACCCTACCCAGTACTTGAGCAACCCGGTACCGGAAGGAGTGAGTGAGATGGAAAAGCAATTCGACTATCGGACAGCCCCCGACCCCGAGATGCTCGGCGATGCCTCTGGGCCAGCACCATCCCGCCGCGGGTTTCTCTTCTGGATGGGCGTCACCTTCAACGGCATCGCCGCCGTGCTCATCGGCATTCCGGTCGTTGGCTACATCATCTCGCCGTGGAAACAAAGTGGATGGCAGGCGTGGGTCACGCTCAAGAAGGTTGATCAGTACCGCAAGGGCCACACGATCATCGATGAGTATGTCAACCCGTTCAAAACACCGTGGGATGGCTACACGGCCAACATTCCATGCTGGGTCCGTCACGATGAGTCGGGCAACTTCACGGTCTTTGCAATCAACTGCACGCACCTTGGATGCCCGGTCCGTTGGTTCCCGCAATCCAATTTATTCATGTGTCCATGCCATGGCGGCGTGTATTACTCCGATGGCAGCCATGCCGCCGGTCCGCCGCCGCGTGGTCTTTACAAGTACGAAACCAGGGTCAAGAATGGGCACTTGGAAGTAAAAGCAGGCCGGCTGCCAACACTCCAACAGTCCGTCTGATGGTGCACATGCGATGAAGAGCCGAACACTCAACTGGTTTGAATCCCGCCTCCACTTGGCCGAGGTCATCGGTCCGTCTGCGACCCACCCAGTACCTCGAACGGCCAAATGGTGGTACGTCTTCGGATCAATGACGCTGGTGCTGTTCATCTGCCAGGTCGTCACAGGTATTTCCCTGTCGTTGATCTACATACCGTCGGCCGGCCAAGCCTTTGAGTCTCTGGACTACATCACCTTCCAACACAGCATGGGGTGGTTCCTGCGGGCACTGCACGTCTGGGGAAGTCACTTGATGGTCGCGGCCATGACCATCCACATCATTCAAGTCTTCCTCTTTGGTGCCTTCAAGTACCCGCGTGAGTTGACGTGGATCGTGGGCGTCTTCCTCTTCTTGTGCACCATTGGCATGGCCTTCACCGGACAGGTGCTGCGATGGGACCAAGACTCCTACTGGGGCTTGGGCGTTGGCATGGCGATGGCCGGACGCATCCCCTGGATTGGCCCGGGCGTCGTGCACTTCATCCTCGGCGGCGCCATCATCGGCGGCGAAGCGCTCAGTCGCTTCTTCACCCTGCACGTCTTTGTGATCCCCGGCATACTCATTGGTCTGATCGGTCTGCACTTGCTGCTGGTCGTCAAGTGCGGTATCAACGAGAAACCTACACCCGGTGTGCTCGTGGACAAACAGAACTACCGCGAGAACTACCACAAACTGGTTGAAAAACGTGGCATGCCCTTCTTCCCCAATGCCGCAAGTCGCGACATGATCGCATGTGGGCTGACGCTGGGCTTCCTCTTCTTCTGCGCGATGATGTTTGGACCGGCGGGACCATCGGGCGAACCCAACCCGGCCTACATCGATACGGCCCCCCGTCCGGACTTCTACTTCCAATCCTCCTTTGCGGTCCTTGCGTTGCTACCGCCGTACATGGAAACGTTCTTGATCATCGGGTTCCCGATCCTCGCAGTAGGTGCGGCGATCCTGCTCCCCTTCTTATCTGGCGGGGGCGAGAAACACTGGAGCCGCCGGCCAATATCGGTGCTCTTCATCGTGACACTCATGCTCGCCCTCTCGACCCTGACCTACCTGGGCTTCCAGTCACCTTGGTCGCCGGTCATGGACGCGTGGAGCGGCATGACCACACCAAAGAATTACTTGCAAGGCCGTTCGCCTCTGCAGTTGCAAGGTGCGCTGGTCATTCAGAACAAACAGTGTCGAAACTGCCACGCCTTGGAAGGACTGGGCGGCCATCGCGGTCCAGAACTCGATGACGTGGCCACACGACTCAATGGCGACCAACTGATTCGGCAGGTGATTCAGGGCGGGGGCAACATGCCCGCCTTTGGCAGACACATCTCGCCAGAAGAAACCACCGCCGTGGTCTCCTTCATGTTGACGCTGCACGACCGATGGGAACACGAACGGGCCTCGGCTTATTCGATCGAGCCCCAACCGACCCAGGACAAGGATCCGCCGGTCTTCTAGTAGCGCCGTTAGGAGAAATCAGTTCTCCTAACCGCCTGATCGTCGGAGCCTTGCTCGACTTACACTCTGAACATGTCCGACGCCACCCGGGCCATCTTGTCGTCGTGGACACTTGAGCCATGGCCGCTGACCCTTTGCGTGGTCGCTGCGATCGTGTACCTCCGAGGGTGGACGGGCCTGCGACGCACCATGCCCCAGCAGTTTCCGCCTTGGCGACCCGTGGCCTTTGTGGCAGGTCTGCTGAGTTGTTGGATCGCCATCGCATCGCCGCTGGATGCCTTTGCTGGACTCTCGTTGCAAGTGCACATGGCCCAGCACGTCCTACTCATGCTCATTGGGCCACCGCTCATCCTGCTTGGATCGCCAGGTATCCCCCTGCTTCGCGGCCTGCCTCCAGCGATTCGACGTGAATGGATCGGACCCTTCCTCGCATCCCAAGGCGTGCGTCGTGGCTTCCATGTGCTCACACATCCCGTCACCGGTTGGGTCGCCTTCGTCGCAGCAACCTGGCTCTGGCACTTACCAGCCTTATACGAACTGGCGTTGCGAAGTGATCTGTGGCACGAAGTCGAACATGCGGTCTTTCTCTCAGCCTCACTCTTGTTCTGGTGGCCGGTCGTGCAACCCTGGCCAAGCGAGCGAGTCTGGCCGCCAATCGCCATCGCTTGCTACCTCCTGACCGCGGGTCTGCAAGGGACCATCTTCTCGGCCATATTCGTCTTCTTCGAACAACCGATCTACAACCACTATGCCACCACATCTCCACTTCTTGGGATGACTGTCTTGCAAGATCAATCCGCCGCGGGCGCCATCATGTGGGTCGGCGGTGGCATCGCCTTCATCGCCGCGGCCTCCATTCTGGTTCGGAACTGGTTGCACGGGACCGCACAAATGACCCTGATGCCCGTTGGCAGCGTGCTAGGCAACCGCACCATCTCACTTGCCATGCTTGGTAGTGCTGGATCGATCCGAACGCTCAAGCCAAGTCGGCGGGGCCCCAACGACCTCCTGCAAGCCCGGCTCCTCGGTCGCATGCTCGCATCGCTTCGCGTGCGACGCGTCGCGCAGAGCATCATGCTTCTCCTGGCCGCCGCCATCATCATCGATGGACTGCTCGGGCCAACCTTGTCGCCAATGAATCTTGCAGGCATCTTGCCTTGGACATACTGGCGTGGGTTTGTCATCATCGCCCTACTTCTGGCAGGCAACGCATTCTGCTGGACATGCCCGTTCATGCTGCCCCGTGAACTAGGCAAGAGATGGTTCCGGCCAATCCGAGCGTGGCCCAAGGCAATGCGATCCAAGTGGATCGCCGCGGCGCTCCTGCTGGCCTACCTGTGGTCCTATGAAGTGTTCAGTCTGTGGGATTCGCCTTGGTGGACCGTGTGGGTCATCATCGGATACTTCACCGCCGCCTTGGTCATTGACTCCTGCTTCCGTGGCGCTGCCTTCTGCCGATGGGTGTGCCCGATCGGCCAATTCCACTTTGTCGAATCCATGATCTCGCCACGGGAAGTCGCCGCCCTTGACACCAACACGTGCGAGCGATGTACAACCAACGACTGTATCCAAGGCGGATCGGGTGGTCGCGGATGCGAGTTGGACCTGTACATCCCCACCAAGCAAGGCAACTACGACTGCACCTTCTGCATGGACTGCGTCCGAGCGTGCCCGCACGACAACGTGGGTCTCATCACCCGCCCACTGCACCGCGACACGCTGCTGGGTTCGTGGCGTGGCGCCATCGGTCGCATTGGAAACCGTCCCGACATTGCCGCCATTGCCGCAATCCTCACATTTGGCGGCTTTGCCAATGCACTTGGAATGGTCGGACCGGTTCTGGATTTTCAAGACGCTATGGCCCAACGATGGGGATTGTCTACACACCTACTGCCAGCGACCATGTCGCTGATCGTCGCAACGGTGCTGGTGCCAGCGATCGTGCTGTGGCTCTTTGGCGTGCTTGGTCGCCTGCTAAGCCAGTCCACCGAGTCGGTCCGCACGCTTTCATGCCGACTCTCACTGGCTTTGATTCCCATGGGCTTTGCCATGTGGTTGGTGCACATGCTCTTTCACCTCTTCACTGGTCTTGGCACAATTGTCCCGGTGACGCAGCGGGTGGCCATGGATCTTGGCAGTTCACTCGGCCCGCCCGCATGGATTCTCGCCTGCTGCTTGAACATTCCCGATTGGGTGCTGCCCCTTGAATTGCTCCTTCTGGACGCAGGACTGGTCATGACCATCGTCGTGCTGCATCATCTATCGCGAGAAGTCTCGGCGCCCGGTCGCGCCGGCCGCACGCTGGCACTCTGGAGCCTCGCACCGCTGGCTCTCTTTGTTGTCGGCGTCTGGATCGTGCTGCAACCCATGCAAATGCGAGGCACACTGCTCCCATGACGCGTACCGCCACCATGCTGATCGCTTGTATTGCCACCGCCACGATGGCCGACAGTGGCTTAGTTCGGCTCAGCGAACGAGCCGGACCATGGCGCGTAACGGCTCTGACCGATCCCACACCCCTTCGCCCAGGACCGGTGGACTTCTCCGTCCTGATCCAAGACCCTGACACCAACAAGGCCGTACTCGATGCTGCCATCACCATCGAACTACATCAGTTGGAAGCGGGCTTGGCGATGCGTGTACCAGCCACAACTGAGTCTGCCGACATGAGGCTGTTGTACGCGGCGAACTTCGTACTTCCAGAGATGGGTCAGTGGAATGCCGTCGTCGTCGTAGACCGCGAGGGAGTGCAGGTTCGTGTCCCACTCCAGTTCACCGCAGCGGCCCCACCACCGCCTTGGCTGGACCTGTGGCCATGGCTCCTTCCGGCACCCGTGGCGTTGGGCCTGTACGCTGCCAACCGCCGGCTCGTGGCACCCCACACACATGACCACCAACCCGCCTGATACCGAACCCAACACGCCACGATCGCTCGGTCAGCGCATTGGGTGCGTCACCATCATCATGGTTGTAGCCGTTGGCATTGGTCTGGTGGGATACGAATTCATTCGTGTCAATCGACTGGTCGCCAACTACCAACATCGGTTTGCCACATGGACACAGGTCGATGCTTCGGCCATCGACCAAACCGAAGTCATCACCGAGCCAACCTTCTTCTTTGCTAGCACCATCACGCTTCACGGCAGCACCGCCGAAGTGGCCATGCTCGGCGGCGATGCCACCTTGCATGGACAGTACCAAGGCGATGTGCACTTCCTTGGACGCTATTTCGACCTGACCCCCGATGCCCAGATCATGGGCAATCTCGTCATTCAGGGCAGCCGCCACGTCACCCTTCGTGGAATGGTCAAGGGCCGCGTGGAGGGCTCATGGGACCGGCTCTTTGGCAATGCCCAAAGCCAAACCGGAACCACAAGCTCCGATGCACCGTAGTCTGTACGAAGAAGTACCGAAAGGACCCTAGCCATGGCCAAAGCCGTCATCGATCCCGCAGAAGTCCGACGATTCGCGATGGAACTCAAGAAGTTCACCGAAACGATGTCCGAACAGATGACCGTGCTCAAAGCACGACACTCGCAACTCGGTCAGACCTGGCGCGATCAAGAGCATCGCAAGTTCACCGAAGAATTCGAACAGACCATGCGAAGCCTCGATCGCTTCCGCACACACGTCGTGGACCACGTGCCCTTCCTCGTACGCAAAGCACAACGGGCAGAAGACTACCTCAATCAACGCTAGGTTCGAATCGAGTGCGAGAACAAGCCGACAACAGAGCCGTCGAGTCCATGGGGCTGCTTCGCGCTCGCTTTGTCTCTACCGGAGAGACCGTCGGGCGGGTACTCGATGAGTGCCTCGGACAGGTTCGCCGCGCGGAAAGTTGGCTGGCCAACGACTGCGTGATGCACTGGAAAATCGAAGCACGCAAACGCGAGCAGAAACTCTCTACCGCCTTGGCAGATCTGCAACGCGCCCAAATTGCCCGGCCAGATGTCGACCCCCGTTCCTTCTTCGATCAAAACCGCGCCATTCGCAAAGCCAAGGATCGCCGCGAAGAGGCCGCCCTGAAGTTGCGCCGGATCAAATACTGGCAGATTGAACTGCAACGCCAACTCGTCAAGTTACGTGGGCGCCTCCAACCCATGCAAACCTGGACCGAACTGGATGTTGCCAACTGCGTCGCTTGGCTCCGCGCCTTGGAGCAGCACCTCGATGGATACCTGACCGAAAAACCCCCCGCTCCCGATGCGTCCTTGGCTGACAGCAGCGATCCCAGTTCCGATGATCCTGCCAATGCTGATTCGGAGGACACGCCATGAGCCTGTATGCCCGCAGCGCCATCGCACGTGAAGAACTCCGCGCCCTGATGTTCCAGTGGGAGCAACTAGGCACACACTGGACCGATGAGCAGTACCAGCGGGTGGGTATGCAGTTCATCGAGCCAGCCATGACAACGCTGCGTGCAGTGGAACAAGCCCTTCAGGAAATGGACGGGGTGCTGGAGAAGGTTCAGAAGGAATGCGGATGGGAGTCCTAGTAGTCGCCCTGCTACCATTGGCCCCCGGGCCACCCTCATGACGACACGAAGTCTCCTCGAACTCAATCTTGCGTATCTGACCGATCTTGAGTCCCTGCTCGAGGAGGCCTCAACCACTCCGTTGGCGGCCAAGGCAAACTGTGACCGATTGATCCGCCAGGCCTCCGTGGCACGCACCGAGGCCATCGAAAAAATTCAGCAGGCTACTGAACAAAGTCACGACAAGTCCAAGAAGGAATACGACACCACGATCGATCGCATCACCTCCGATGCCGACATGCGATTGATGCGTGCCTCGGGCCGACGTAAAGTCAAACGAGATTCCATCCTTGACAACAAAGACCAAATCCACTCCAAGGCGACCGAACGTGCCGGCCAAGATGAATGGCTTGCCGAAAGCATGTACGAATCGGGGACGATGCAGGCCCTCCTTGACGATCGTCGTGGAAAAATTCACAGCGACTCCGTTCACGCCCGCGTGAGCCAAGCCATGCGAGCGGTGTACATCACCGACGACCTTGACACCATCGCGGCAGCCAGCCAAGCACCCGATGTGGTGGTCGATGAAGCATCCATCGACCAGAAACTCGATGACATGGAGACACTGCTCGCCGGGCTTGCAGAGTCAAAGTGGCAACGATTCCTGCGCCGCACGATCATGTCCCTGTCGCCAATTCTTGGAGGCGGTTTGGGATGGGGTCTCGCTCGTGCCATGCCAAACACCCCCACCGCAATCTGGCTTGCACCCCTTGCAGGCGTGATCGTGGGCGGACTGATTTCGGTGTTGATCTCGATGAGCCACAAAGGTTCGCAACGGCGGCGTGGGATGAAAGTACACCTCCATGCCAGCGAGGCCTTGGCTGGATCTCGCCATCGCCAGCAACACCTCACGGCCACGTTCCAGGCACAGGACACCACGCATCGCAAGCAGCGAGATCAGGTCATTGGTGAGGTACACGACCGTCTACAGGAGCGTCTCGACGGATTCAGTCCTGATGTTCGAGTTCTCCTTGAACAACTCGAGGAGGCGTACAACCACGACTGCCATCAGATTCAACAAGAACGCGATGAGGCCGCCGAGGCAGCTCATGCCGCCCATACCAACACGGAAGCACACCTCAACAAGACCCTCGAAACCTCAATCGCCTCCGCCCAGGCGACCTATCAAACAGTCACGGAACGCGCACAGTCAAAGAGTGCCGCCGCCATCGCCGCGCTGCACACCCGCTGGAATGAAGTGCAACCTCGCCTTCGTGATGAGTTGGAGGCCATC
>PVBE011397550.1_pt1 | contig 57305 bp, 54 predicted proteins | sample 1631181 | NCBI WGS metagenome assembly PVBE01 (sample SAMN08397723, study PRJNA350692) | Marine metagenome, whole genome shotgun sequencing project. | isolation source: water | place: Pacific Ocean | collected 2012-04
AATACAGGGTGATGGAACTGGAAATAGCACTCTTCTGGGTCAAAGGGGCAACAACAGAGACACGCCCCAGTTTTTCCAGTTCCCGGGCAAAAGAACGCAGACCGGGAGATTGGTACCCATCATCATTGGTCAGGAGGATATGCATCGGGGGGTAACCCTATCACAAGGGGAAGCTCAATTCCAGAAGGGGGAAAGGGGATCACCCATTTACATCGATAATCTGACCCCGCCCAGAAGGGTCTTCCGGCTTGGGAGGAGGCTTCTTCTCCTCAGAATTCTCCTTCTCACCCCCGGGGGAACCTTGCTGTCCCCCTTCCTCGGCATTGACCTCAGGATTTTCGGTCTCTTCGGACTCCTGGACCTGCTCGTCCGCCTTCGCTTTCGCCTCATCCTGGGTCTGTCCCGCAGCCGCATGCGCAGCAGCCCGATCACCGGTCAGGAACATATTTTGGAGTTGCTGAGAAGCGTCGGCGTGAAAGAGGTGAATCCCAAGATTACTGAACTCAACCGCCATGACAAACTCCTCGACCCTCCGGGATCAGGCATTTTCACCCGCCTTCTTCCCCAAATAAGCCCGAAGACGGGAAATCAGCTTCGCATGAAGCTGGCAGACCCTTGATTCAGATAGATCTAGGATAGTCCCTATCTCCTTCAAGGTCAACTCCTCAAAGTAGTACATCATGAGGACATATCGCTCTTTCAAAGAGAGGTGATCCCGGCAGAAATCGATCAAATCCTTCTTGGCCGATTCCGTAATCGGCCCCCGGATCTTCTCATCTTCCATGATGTCGACCCCGAGATTGTTCGTATCCTTATCGAGAGTTCGACGCTGCAGATTCACCAGGGAGGCTCCGCTTACTTCCCGGAAAAGAGAGTCGAGTTCCTCCAGTTTTAAATTCAATTCCCGGGCGATTTCGACATCTGTCGGAGCCCGTCCATGAAGTTTTTCCAACCGATTATACGCCGCCTCAAGCTTATTCGCCCGAGCTCGGGTCAATCGAGGAACCCAATCCATCGCCCGAAGTTCGTCGAGCATGGACCCCCGGATTCGTCCGACACAGTAGGTCTCAAACTTGACTCCCCGGTCCAGGTCAAATTTCGTGATCGCATCAAAGAGGCCAAAAATACCAGCCCCGATCAGATCCTCAACCTGAACATTGTGAGGAAGACGTTCAATCATCTTGTCCGCCACATACTTTACGATGGGAAGATACTCTTCCGACAGGATGTTCTTGACCGCAACATCCCGTGTCCTCTGATACTCTTCCCAGAGCTTGGTCATCTCCTCTTTTGGTCGTTTTGTCACACTAGCCATTCCTTCATTCCCCTCTCTACTTATTCTTTCGCATCCACCCTCCAAGGTGAATACGGCACAAACCTGTTATAATTCCGAAGGAGCCGATTCTTCCGATGGACCCTTTTCAGGGTCATCTTCACCCTTTGGTTCCGGCTCCGACAACTCGATGGGACCGGCGGCTTCCTTCGCCAAATCCATTCCCACCTTTCCAAACAACAACCAACCTACAAAAAATCCAACTACACCCGCGAGGCTTCCTCGAACAATCGTTTCCGCTACGGATAAACCGCTAATCGATCCTGCCAAAATGACCGCAACGAAGGCCATTAACCCGAGAACCCCGCCGATCACCCTATCCACGAGCCCCTCCCTTCAAGACCGAGAAAAGCCTGCGGATAAATCCAGGACGCTCACTGGGGCCATTCCCACCACGCGCATTCGCCAACTTCCTCGCAATCGATCGGATACAGACCGATGCCGGGGAAGTGGGATAAGCGTGCAGAAAAGGCCTCCTCTGCCGTACTGCAGAACCAACCCGCGGATCCTGAAGCACATAACCAAGCTTCTCCACATAGGCGTTCATAAGCTTATTCGCCGTGATAGAAATACCGTTCGCAAATCGTTCCGCCTCCTGTTTCGACGAGGTCATATTCATCAGAACAAACAGATCTCCATGATCCGGCTCTCCCGCCAACATTTTGATCACCGCATAGGCATCCACAATGGCGGTAGGCTCCGGCATCGTCACTACGATTATATCATCTGCGGCGGACAGAAATGTGGTTGTATTTCGAGAAATCCCGGCGCCCGTATCGAACAGGATAATGTCGGCATTGTTGTGGAGGGTCTCAAAACTGCGCAAAAGCGTCGCCCGTTCCAGTTCATTCAGGTTCGCCAACCGCTCGACCCCGCTCGCTCCAGGGACCACCAGGATCCCTCCCGCAGCCGGAACAAGGACTTCCTCGATCGTTTTGCGGCCAGCGATGACATTGGACAGATTATACCTCGGATTGACATCGAGCAGGATATCGGCATTCGCCAATCCAAGATCGAGGTCGACCAGGACAACCTTTTTCCCAAGTTGAGAAAGGGCCAGCGCCAGGTTTACAGAAATATTCGTCTTCCCCACGCCCCCTTTTCCACTCGTAACCGCAACCACACGCGCATTGGTCGAGCGACTCCGATTCTGGACCAATTGCCGAAGTCCCTCCGCCTGATCTGTGATCTTGGTTTTGGCGGGAGTCACCAGAGGTTCGGCCACAATATGCCCAAAATTCCTTTTATCTTCGGATCTCATATCGCTTCCTCCCCAAGAATCAACGAGGCGATCCGACCCGAATCCGCAATTTCAATATCGCGGGGAATCTCCTGCCCCGTAGTGATGAAGGAGAGATCCTTCTGAATTCGACTCAGCACATCGAAGACCACGCCCACTTTCACCGTTTCATCCACTTTCGTGAGAACAATTCGATCGAAAGCGCATGGCTGAAATTTCTCCACAACCTCAGCGGTCGTATCTGGATGCGCCGTCAAACTGATCACCAAATGGGTCTCATCGGGACGTACCACACCGAGCACCCGTTTCAGATCCTCGATCTGGGAAAGGTTCTTCTGACTTCGCCCCGCCGTATCGAGCAAGACAAGATCATGGTTGGAAAATTCATCCAAGGCGGTCTTCATTTCCACATCGGTACGGCAGACACGCACGGGAACCCCAACCAGTTGCGCCACACGACGGATCTGTTCGGTGGCCGCAATTCGATAGGTATCGTTGGTGATCACGGCGACTTCTTTGTTGTATTTCGTCCGGTAAATCGACATCAGCTTGGCGATCGTGGTTGTCTTTCCGACACCGGTGGGACCAATGAAGGCCACCCGTCGGCAGGTACCCGGGGAAAGCTGGATCCCATCGGCACACCGGACAAGATCTCGTAAGGTTCCCCGGAGAGCCTCCCGAACCAGATCCGCATTTTTCCGGTCGCTTTCGGGCAACGTCTTCATGATCTTTCGAATCATCTTTTCGGCCAACTGCTCGGACATCGATTCGGACAGGGAAAGATACGCTTCCGCCAAATCTTCCGGGCAACTATCAAACCGCCGTTGGTTCTTGAGAACCTCGTGTTGATCGGCCAAAATCCCTTTGATCTCACGGATCCCCTTCCGAAGAGATGCCATCTCCGCATCATCCGATTGGGTGGGTCGAATCGATCGTGACGTCTCCCCTTTTGCAGAACCGTAATCTTTTACGATCCGGAAACCACCGCCGGCCAGAATATCCACCCCCCCGGGACGGACGAACTTCCAGAATCCGCGCTGTTTTCGAAAAGAGGTATGCAGGATGATCGCATCCGAACCCAGTTCGGCCCGAATTTGCCTCAAGACAACCCTCTCATTCCTACCGGAATATTTGTGGATCTTCATTTCCGCCCCCTCATGGACAAATCCCCCCTACTCTCTCTGCACAACCCATTACTCCACCCCCACCATTCCCAGGGATTCCACCTGGAGATCTTTTACAATTTCGTTGTAGGAAATAACCGGCGTCCCCGGATTGACCGTCTCTACGATCCTCTTCACCTGTAATCGAATCTGGGGCGAACAGAGGATCACCGCGGAATGCCCCTGCTCGATAACCTTCTCAATTTCCGCCCCGATCGCATCCGCAATCTGTTTCAATTTGAGAGGCGCCAGGGAGAAGGAGCTTTCTTGTCCCGACCGATCGAGTCCCGATTTGATCAGATCTTCCAGTTTCGGATCGATGGTCACGACATAGACTTTTCCATCCTTCTCCCGGTATTGCTGACAGATGGTGCGGGCGAGCGAATTACGAACATATTCCGTAAGAATCTCCGGATCTTTCGTCTTCGGAGCAAAGTCACCCAGGGTTTCGAGAATCGTCGCGAGATCCCGAATCGAAATCCCTTCCAGGAGAAGGTTTTGAAGAACTTTTTGAACTTCTCCCGGCTTCATCACGGCAGGAACGACCTCTTCCACTACGGCGGGATTCGACTCTTTCAGCGTCTTGATCAAATTATTCACATCATCTCGCGTCAAAAGTTCGGAGCTATGCTGACGGATCACTTCGGTCAGATGCTGACTAAGAACGGTCGTTCCATCGACCACCAGATAGCCAAGCGATTCTGCCCGCTGCTTTTGAGTCTCCGCAATCCAGTACGCATCCATCCCGAAAGCGGGCTCTTTCGTCGGATGCCCCTCGACCGTACCGGTCACCGCGCCCGCATCCATCGCCATCAGCATCTCCGGCATCAGATCCCCTTCGGCAATGGAGATCCCCCGGATTTTTACGATGTAATGATTAGGCTCCAGCTGCATATTGTCCCGAATTCGGATGGGGGGAATGACCATTCCCAGGTCCACCGCCATCTGCCGACGAATCCGCGTCACCCGTTCGAGAAGAAGACCTCCCTGCGCAGGATCCACCATCCGGATAAGGCCATATCCAATTTCCAATTCCATGGGATCGACCTGGAGCAGACCTTCGACATTTTCGGGAGCTTTTTTCGCCACCTCATCCCGTTCCCGCTGCAGCACCTTGTCCCGATCCTGTTTGACCTGGGACTGTTTGAGAACGTAAGAAAGGGCCCCGAGAAGCCCCATGATAACGAGGATCTGGAACCAGGGCAGACCGCTCTGCATCAAGACCGCTGTCGAGGCGAGAACTCCGAGGAAAAAGATCGCTACGCCGAGCGATTTCCGATTCCCAAACATCTGGCCCAGGAAATCTGCACCGAGATCGGATTCGGCAGTAGCCCGGGTCACGATCAAACCAGCACCAAGAGAAACGATCAAGGCGGGGATCTGGGAAACCAAGCCATCCCCGATCGTCAGAATCGTAAACGTGTAGAGAGATTCCGAAGGGGTCATGTCATATTTCATCGCCCCCAGGATGAATCCACCTACGATGTTGACAATCGTAATAATGATTCCCGCGATCGCATCGCCCCGGACAAACTTCGTTGCACCATCCATGGCCCCATAGAAATCGGCTTCCCGCGAGATCGATTCCCGACGCTCCCGGGCTTCACTCTCTTTGATAACGCCCGAATTGAGATCCGCATCGATCGCCATCTGTTTTCCCGGCATGGCGTCCAACGTAAAGCGGGCCGCGACTTCGGAGATACGCGTGGAACCTTTTGCGATCACCACAAAGTTCACAACGATAAGAATGATAAAAATGATGAAGCCGATGACCGGTTCGGCCTGGGCAACAAAGTTCCCGAACGCCTCCACAACGCTTCCGGCGGCCGCGGTCCCGTCACTTCCGGCATTCCCGAGAATCTGACGCGTCGTGGCCACGTTCAGTGCCAGACGAAACGCGGTCGTGATCAGGAGTACCGACGGGAAAACGGAAAACTTCACCGGTTCCGCGACGTATACAACCGTCAAGATCACCAGGACCGCAACCGTGATCGAAGAGATCAGCAGGAAGTCGAGAATGAAGAGCGGAAGCGGGATGAAGATGGTGAACATGATCGAGAGAATGGCGAGCACGAACAGCAGATCCTGATTCCGCGAAATGAAGCCTGATATATTTTTGAGCAGGCCTTCCATCTATGCAGCCACTCCCTTCAGGCGATAGACATACGCCAGGATTTCCGCGACCGCCTGATAGAGATCGAGCGGGATCGGACCCCCGACTTCCCCATTCCGATAGAGAGCGCGGGCCACTTCGGGACGCTGGACGATCGGAATGTCATTTTCCATCGCCACCTCCCGAATCCGGAAAGCAAGCTCATCCACCCCCTTGGCCGAAACAATGGGGGCATCCATATTCTCTTTGGTGTACTGCAAAGCGACCGAATAGTGTGTCGGATTGGTAACGACGACGGTTGCTTTGGGAACCTGATCCATCATGCGCTGCATGGCAAGTTGCCGCTGGATCGCCTTCCTCCGCTCCTTGATTTTGGGGTCTCCTTCGTACCGCTTCATTTCCTCCTTGACCTCCTGCTTGCTCATACGAAGGTCTTTCTCATGTTGGAATTTCTGGTATCCATAATCGAGCAAAGCGAGGATGAGAAGCGCAAGAATGGCCCGGAGGGAAAGCGTGAAAACCACCCCGATGAGATAATCGACAATATCCGGAAAGGCGTAATTGAACAGGGCCATCAGAGAATCCCACTCCTGCCAGATCGTTACCGCACTGACCGACCCGATCACGGCAAGCTTGAAAATCCCAAAAACCATTCGCATAAGACCACGCAAAGAGAACAGTTTCCCGATTCCCTTGATGGGATCGAGTTTGGTGATGTCCGGAGTGAGCGGCTTTGCCGTCAAAAGGAATCCCACCTGGAAAAGACTGATGGCAAGGGCGGCTACAAAGACGAAAAGCAGGACGGGGGCAAGGCCGAGGAACGCAACTCCGAAATATTTCCCATATTCCGAAAGGAGATTGTCCTGCTCCGAATCGAATTGATGCAGATTTTCAAGAACCCCCACCATGGAGGCAATGAGCCCCTCGATAAACGTATTTCCCATGAAGGCGAGTCCAAGCAGGGCCGCCAAAAGTATAATCGAGGAAGAGAGATCCATCGATTTTGCCACCTGCCCCTTTTCACGGGCATCCTGCCGCTTGCGCGGGGTGGCTGTTTCGGTCTTGTCTCCGAGTTGTTCCTCGGCCATCGGACCTTATCCTTTCTTCCGCTGTAAAAATTCCGGATCGAAAATTGTCATCCCGACATCATCTGCATCAGCGTTTGCAGATGAAAATCGTGATCCTGACTCCATCGCTCGAACGCAAAGACGAAGGAGGAAACCCCCACCGCCAGAACGAGAAACCCGACGAGAAGACGAAGGGCAAATCCAACGATAAAAATATTCATTTCGGGAACCGTTCTCGCCATAAACGCCATTGCGATCGTGATGAGCGACAGCGTGACCAGGGAAGGCGCGGCCACCTTGATTGCGATTACGAAGACCTCGCGGAGCATCGTGTCGCTCAGATGCATCACCACCGGTTCGCCGTATTGCAGCCCCAGAAGAGGAATTACGGTGAAACTCTGGGAAATCGCCGAAAGCAACAAATGGTGTCCGTCGATCAGCAGGTAAACAATGGTCGCAAGGAAAACCTTGAACTGCCCGACGATCGAAATCTGGGCATTCGAAATCGGATCGATGACATTCGCCATCGCCAACCCCATTTCCTGGTCGATCAACTGCCCTCCGAACTGGACGGCGGCGAAGATCAGAGTGGCGGCAAACCCGAGTATCATCCCGACGCCCAATTCCAGAAAAACCCAGACGATGTAGAGAAGAAAATTGGGCTCGACCGTGATCCCCTCTCTCGGAATGAAAGAAAAGAAGATCATCGTAAAGACCAGGCTCAGAAGAACCTTCAGCCGGGGTGGCACCGTATCGGATCCGAAGATCGGGCCGACAAACATCAACCCCGTAATGCGAAACCAGGCAAGAGTGAATAGTTGAAGATCGTTCAAGGTAAACTGAAACGGATCTGCCATCACCTACACCCCTGTTCCGATTCCAGGAACATTCATTTCTCATCTCCACCCCACAACCCAGATTTGAAACAGTTCCTCGGTGAACTCCACCAGAACCATCAGGAACCAGGGCATCAGGGCAAAAAGAACCACAACCACCGCAAACATTTTTGGAATAAAAGTCAGAGTCTGCTCCTGAATCTGGGTGGCGGCCTGTAAAACAGAGATCGCCACACCCACAAAAAGACCGACCAGAAGAATGGGAAAGGCAAGCTTCACAGCGACCCAGAGGGTCTGCTGCCCCAATTCCACGGCCAGGTCAATATCGTACGGATCCATGATGATTCAGGCGGAACCCCGCACTCTCCTCAGTAAAAACTTTGTACCAACGAACCGATAATCAGGTGCCAGCCGTCCACAAGAATGAACAACAGGATCTTGAACGGAAGCGAGATCAGGATTGGCGGCAACACGAGCATCCCCATCGAAATGAGCGTCGCCGCGACCACCATGTCGATAATCATGAACGGAAGGAAAAGAGCGAACCCCATGATGAAAGCCCGCCGAAGTTCACTGATCACAAAGGCCGGAACCAGAACACTCGTCGGGACATGCGCTTCGGTCCACTCTTCTTCCTCAGATTGCTCGGTAATCGTCATGAACAGGTAAATATCTTTCACCCGGGCATGACGGAACATAAACGTTCGAAGATGACTGACAGCAACATTGATCGCTTCTTTTTGGGGAATTTGTTTTGCCGTATCACTCGAGGTATACGGATCAAGAGCATCTTTTTTGATCGCTGTCAGGGTTGGAGCCATAACCATAAAGGTCAGGATCAGGGAAAGCCCCACGATAATCTGGTTTGGAGGAAGTTCCTGTGTCGCCAACGCTCGCCGGACAAAGGAAAGAACAATAACGATCCGGGTAAAGCTCGTTCCCATAACAAGAATAGAGGGAGCCAGCGTCAGAATCGTCAGAAGAATGATGATTTCAATACTCGAAGAAACATTTTCCGGTTTCTTCGCATCCTCCATAATTTCATGAGGAGCCGGCAGGCGGGAATTCTCGGGAGCAGGCTCGGGATCCTGAGCGGCCACGGATCCCGCCATGAAGAGACCACAGACGAAAACCAGACCGATCACACGGATCGAATCCGCCCACATCTTTCTCTTCCCCCTCTCCATAACTCCCTCTCCTTATCCTTGTCCCCTTCCCGGGGAACGATCCGTTACGCCCTCCAGGCCCCAACGGTTTTTTTCAATTCCGATAATTCTTCTATCAATCCGGTATAGCGGGACGATTTCTTCTTCACAGGCTCCTGTTCATACTCCCGAAGCCCCTCATTAAGAGACTTCCGAAAGATATCGCGATTGGGAGATCCCTGCGCCTTTTGCCGAAGGGAGTCGATCTCTTCCCGATCCTGAATCTCCCCCAAAGTGGAGAGATTTTCTCGAGTCGAACCTACGACGAGAACCTTCCCCCCCACCTCTACGAGGAAGATCGCTTGCCGGGGTCCCAACCCGCGCTTCCCAATGACATCGATCGATTGATTGGTCCCAAAGAGCCGGCTATTCCTGGTAAATCGCCGGAAGACAACAAAGAATCCGATCAAAAGAACAACAACGACCGAACTCCAGAGAATGAAGTTTCCGAGTTTGGGGCCATCACTCGATCGTTCGACGAGTTTACGCGGACGGACGGGAGTCCGTTCCTGAAGTAGTTTCGCCTCTTCCATCAGAGGCGCAACTTCGACGGCTTCTAATGGTACCGAACGATCAACGTTCGGAGGCAGTGGAAGTCCGGTATCCTGCACTTGAAACAGAATCCATGCACAAACCAACCACATAATCTCTTCCCCTCTCTCTCACTAATTATAATTTATACTTTATAAAGCAGTGGGATGCAAAAATTTTTTACTCATTTTTGAAAAAAAGACTAAAGTTTCTTGAGGTGTGCCGGAATGCGGGAGAAGACTACTCTTCGTTTACGCGATTATGATTGATGACTTCCGTGATGCGGATGGCAAAATTCTCGTTGATCACAAGGACTTCCCCCCGGGCAACGAGGCGGTCATTGACAAAAACGTCGAGAGGATCCCCCGTCAACTTATCGAGTTCCACGACCGATCCGGGAGAAAAACGAAGGACTTCGTTCACAAACATCTGGGAGCGTCCAAGAACAACCTTCACTTGAAGATTCACATCGCGAAGCATTTCGATGCTCGCGGTCCCCTGCCCTGGATTCGGAGCAAAAGACTCGAAAACAGGGGAAGCCTGGGGCAACTCCGGAGCCCCGGGGATCGATGCGGTCTCTCCGGGGGAAGCAGAAGCCTCACCTTCGGACGCAAGCGTTCCTTCCACGGGAATCTCTTCCGTGGGAGCCGCAGCAGGATCCGGGGCGGGAGTCTCCACCTTCTCAGGATCAACACCGAGAAGTTTCATCAACTCTTCTACGTCATCACTTTTTTCAGGTTCGTCTGCCATCTTCCTCTAGTTGTTGGGCATCTGGAATTCGGTAAAGATTACCCGGTCAATAACCACTTGTCCATTTTCCGTACTCCCCAGCCATTCGTTCAGGCGATCCCGAAGAAGAAAAGAAAGAAGTTCCAGTACGTTCGGTTGACGGAAATAGTTCGGGGGCTTCTGAGAAATGATTTCCAGCGCGATGCCGCGGAGATAATTTTTTCGATCCTCCACGAGGGGCAGAAGTTCGGCGACCTTTTCAATCTTATGATTGAGGATCAGAACCGGATTACAGGAAAAGGTCCGGTCGATCACCATCGCAGAAGAGCCCATGGGAAGATTATAACTCACAGAGCCGAGATCCACCTCGGCGTACTCCTGACTGATCCGGGGCTTTTCCTTTGGATCATCACCAGAACCATTGACAAAAAGAAAGACCCCGCCTCCTGCGGCGACCAGAAGAAGGACAACAACGGCAATTCCGGCAACAGGACTTCCTTTCTTCTCCGGCTTTCCCTCTTCGGCAGATTCTTCCTTCTTTTTCGGTTCTTCTTCTTCGGCCATTGCGCTACTCCCCTTTTTCGACCTCATTGGTCAGGATTACTTCCACTCGGTGGTTTTTTGCGCGAAGCGGTTTACCTTCAATATCATACAGAGGACGGTCAGACCTTTCCATTGGATGTGTGTACGCATCGGAGCGAATCCGAACCCGGGATTCGACAATTCCAGGCTCTCCGTCCGGGAAAGGCTCTAGAAGATACTTTCGAACCTCATTTGCCCGAAGCCAACCCAGCATCCAGTGGTTGGAGATTTCCGCACGATCCTTGCGCTTCAGATCGTCCTTGTTGAATTTTCGGACCTTTATACTTCCATCCGCTTCCGTATCGAGTATGACGGAATCGCGAAGATTTCCGGACGTATGCCCCCGGACTTCAATGTACCGCTTCTTTCTCACAAGATATTTCTTCACCTCATCAAGGACCTTCTTGTGGTTTTCCAAAAGAGTCCAACTCCCTTCTTCAAAAGATTCGGTTTCCCCACCCAGCGTTAAAACCGTCCCTTCTGGGATTCTTTGCAAACGAACATGCACTCCCGCAATTTGTCGAATTGCGGTAACCGCACGCTCACTCGACTCTATCGCTTTGAATGCCCGTTCCGCCGTCTCTCCGGTAGGATCCTTTGCGGCCGAAACACGCTTCACCTTCCCGGTCATGGAGATGGCCTTGAGAGCCGCCTTTAACGTGATGTAATTCGGTTTCTCAAGAGAGAGGAGCGAATACATGAGAATAAAAAAGACGAGCAGGATCATGTTCATGTCGCCGAAGGTGACCATCCAACCGGGCGCACCCTCTTCCGGCTCTTCCTTGGGCCTTTCCATTTTTTTCGGTTCGGCCATTAATCCTCACGAAACCTCGGGGGAAGAAAGATTTTCAGTTTCTGCTCCACAATCCGGGGGTTGTCGCCCGATTGAATCGACATCACCCCCTTGATCATCAACTCCTTGATGAGTCTCTCTTCATTGTTTCGAACCCCCAATTTCTCCGCAATGGGGGTCGCAAAAAGATTCGTCACAATCGCGCCGTATAGTGTGGTGATCATCGCCACCGCCATCGAGGGGCCGATCATGCTCGGATCTTCCAGGTTTGCCAACATGATGACCAGCCCAATCAAAGTCCCGATCATTCCGAAAGCGGGAGCATACACCGCCAACTGTTTCATAATCTTGATGCCCCGTAGATGCCGGTCGTGAATGTAATCAAGTTCCGTCAACATCATGCTCTGAATCACTTCCGGATCGGTTCCGTCGACCGCCAACTGGATTCCGCGAATCATAAAGGGGTCCCGCACCTCCTGGGTCACATTTTCAAGCGCCAGAATCCCGTCCCGACGGGCGATGTCGGCATACCGACGGAAATCCTTGATCAACACATTCGGAGTGGTTTTTTCGTATTTGAACCCCATCTTCAGGACTTTCCCCACCGATTTCAGATCGCCGATCGGAAAGGTCACAAAAACGGCACAAATTGAACCGCCAATGGTGATGAAAGCGGATGCAGGACTGACAAAAAGCATCATGTCCGCCCCGGGGGTAATGAGAATCCCGATAGCCAGAAGGCACACTCCGGCAATCAGTCCAAAGATGGTCGATAAATCAAGCAAACGATCCGTTCCCTTTACGATGGATAGCTGCGGACACTCCGCGAATACTCAATCACACGCCGGATAACCTCATCTACCGGTTCCTTGACCACCACTTTTTCATGATTGACCAAGGTAATCACGGTGTCGGGGGTCTCTTCGAGGAACTGGATCAGCTCGGCGTTAATGACAAATTCCATTCCATTGAGACGCGTCGCTTTAATCATTCTTCTATACCGAAGTATACCACCCCACACAGCGAAAAGGGAGGAAGCGCAAAAAGACGCCCACACCCTATAGGTGCTATTCGGCTCAAAGGGGGAGATGAGTGCAGGAAAAAGATGGCGAATGCCGGAGGCTGCGAAGAGGAGGGGGATCATCCCCTCCTCTCCCGCGGCTCCGGAAAAGGCTTAGACGATATTGACGAGCTCTTCGAGAAGCCCGTCTGCGGTTGAAATCACACGTGCATTCGCCTGGAACGCCCTCTGACTGACAATCAGATTGGTAAACTCCCGGGCGAAATCGACATTGGACGCCTCAAGTGTCCCTCCGATAATCGAACCGAGCCCCATCAACGTCGGAGCCCCGATCACCGGTTCCCCTGAATTGGCCGCGACCTCATACATATTCTGTCCGGCCAACATCAATCCGTTCGGATTGGCGAACCGGGCGAGGTACACCTGGCCGAGGGGACGGGTGATCCCATTGTCGAAAATACCGGTAATGATCCCGTTGCTTCCGATCGAGAAGTCACTCAACGTTCCGGTCGGAAAACCGTCCTGCTGAATCATGAAGGCGCTCGAACTCTGATCGGCAAACCCGGTCAGACCGGTCAGATCGAGATTCACGTTGAGCGGAGTCTGCGCACCGGTATTGGGAATACTGACCGATACGGAGGGGATTGGGCTGGAGGAGAGGAACTGCCCTGACGTCGTAAAGGTGACCGTTCCATCCCCGGCAATCCGGTTTAAGCCGACGGCGTTGGTGTTTGAGTCCTGTGACTCTGCGAAGAAGCGGAACGTGTTCCCGACGCTTCCGGTGACGGCGTCCACGCCTCCCTTCGTCTCGAGAACCATTGTCAATTCGACCAGGTGGGGAGAACCATTCGAATCGTAGAAGGTCGCGTTCGTAATCAAACTCTCCCCCGTTGCCGCTTCGATCTGGGAGAAGGGCGAAAAGGAGAGGTTGTCGGTCTGATTCGCAATCGCGATACCACTGAACGAATTGGATGTTCCGACATTTCCGGAAATACGGAGTCGACCTTCCTGCTGACCCGCCGAGGCCATCGCTGCTGTGTTCATCGCGATCCCAGCCGGTTCATGAATGGTAAACTGGTCCTGCGCCTGAGGAAGGGGAAGCCCTGACTGAAAGGGGGTCGTAAAATTGACCGTATCGTTGCCCGCACCACCAATAGAGGTAATCGTGGCAATCTGACCGGCACCCGCACCCGTATTAAACCGAATGATGTCCCCGATCTGAACGCCTTGCGTGGCAAAATCAACACCGGTCACACTCACCGAGTTTGCCGTCACAGCCGTGGCACCCATCGCAATACCGGGAGTGTTGGGATTGGTGTCATCATCCCGAATGGCACCGTAATTGGTTCCCGTCGTGTTGATACCCATGATTCGTTCGAGGAAGTTATTAAAATCCCCCATGGTCGTCCCGAATCCTTCAAATCCGGGAGAGAGAGAGGCCCCCACCAGGAATTTCGCCTGGGGTAGAGTTCTTCCCCCCTTCACGACATCGACGGTAAGAATATCCCCATCGTCGATCGCGAGATCGAGGAAGTTACCGCCGCCCGTGTCCCGCGAGAGATCTGACAAAAGGGTACTGGCATCCGCCGCCGTGGGTATAAGACCAGTGGTATTGTCTACGAAAGTCTGGGACTCGAGTACCGTTCCGGAGAGAGCCTGTTCACCATCCCCATCGAGGTTCCCCTCATACTTCGCGGTCGTCGTCTGAACCGCAATCGAAAGGTTCCCGATCGGGATCTCGAGCGCCTGCACAGGAGCCCCCGAAGCGATCGTAAAGGTCTCCAGATCCGCCTGGATTCCCTGGACCACATACCCGTTGGAAGGATTGTGCAACAGGTTCGCCGGGTTGATCGTGAACGCCCCGTCCCGGCTGTAGACCTGCCCCCCCGCCTGATCACTCAGGACGAAAAAGCCGTCTCCATCAACACCGAGGTCGGAGGCGATTCCCGTATTCTCCAGTTCTCCCTGGTTGAAATTACGGGTGGTCGACCCAACGTTGACCCCCAGACCGATCTGCTGGGGATCGATTCCCCCCAGGAACCCCTGGGGCGACGTTCCGAACCGGAGCGTCTGGGACAACATCGTCTGGAACCCGACTCTGGCCGTCTTGAACGAGGTCGTCGTCGAGTTCGCGAGGTTGTCACCAATGGTATCGATCCGGTACCCCTGCGAGCGGAGCCCTGAGATCGACGTGTTCATTGCGCGAATCAAAGCCATTTTATTCTCCTATCCAGCCACGGTCGCGAGAATTTCACGGACCGCACTAACGGGAATCTTCTTGTTGTCCACCACGACAGAAGCACTGCCGTCCTCTACAACCACCTTGGAAACGAGGCCTTCAACAAGCTCACCATCGTTCCCGAGAGCCTTCACATTCTTGCCGACCAGGCTCGATCCGTAGGACATCTCCATAAAGTTCTGGAAGGTGCGAAGACCATCGGTCATCGCGGCGGATTGATCGAGGGTTTGAAGCCCGATCAACTGATCCAGAAACTGGGAGTTATCCATCGGTTCGAGTGGATCCTGACTCGACAATTCCGTGACCAGGATCTTCATGAAATCATCCCGGGATACGTTCGCCCGATCTTGCGCAGCCGAAATACCGCCCGAGAAGCCTAAATTTGAAACCGCATTTACCACCGTACAAACCTCCTAAGCAACCAAGTCAATCATCTGATCATCGTTCGAAGAAGTCGGTTTCGGCGCTGTGGGAGTCTCCTCCCCGGCAACCGATTCGCCAGACTCTTTCGATTGATTCTGTACCGTTTTTGCGGGATTCGCATCCGCTTCGGGACGCGCTCCGCCGGAATCGGAGTCAACACCGACTTCCAATTCCCCAACCTGAATCCCCTGCGACTGCAGGTGATCTTTCAATCCCTGCAACTGGGACTGAACCGCCTCGCGTGCCGCGACCGATTCGGTCAACAGTTTTCCATGCATGACCTGATCCTTCATCACCAGATCCACCTTCACACTGCCAAGGCGGGGAGGAGAAAGAATCATGCGCAAACGGGATTGACCACGGAAACGAGTCACTCGCGCCGCCTTCATGAGGCGTTCCACAAACTCGACCCGTTCGGTATCGGGAGGGGCGGGTTGTGACTTCGCTGCACGTGCCGCAGAAGAGAGCCCGTCCACTTTCCGAACATCCCCCGCAGGCAAAGAACGACCACTCGCTTCACTCCGAACGGGAAGCGCTTCTTTTACCGGAGCTTCCATCGACACCATCTGCGCCATCGGAAGCGTAGAAGAAGAGGCCGCGGGTACCGTCGCGGGATTCACAGGAGCCTCCGGAACCGCTTGTTTTAGAGCGGCGGGCGGAGTTTCCTGTACGTCTGTCGTGGAAACGACCGGAAGCTGTGGTTTCGGTCCATCCGGGAGCAACATCTTGCCTGCGGTCAGAAGCGGATTTTTTCCCTGCGAATCCGACTCCGCCCCATTCTGAGGAAGAGCTTTCATCGGATCCCGGGAGGCATCCAAATCCATTCGAACCGGAAGAGTCTTTTCCGCATCCGGATTTTCCACTTTCGCCACCATTTGCCGAACCGTTTTGTCCGTCACTTTTGTTTCATGGCGGGAAAGCTGATCCGCGGCACGTCGAACCTCTTCCTGGATTTTCCGCAGAGGTTCTTCGTCCATGGCACGGTCTTTCCGAACAGTTCCTTCTTCTCCTGAGTTGAGATCCCCCGGGAGACCCTGGAATGAATCGGAAGACTTCTTGGAAGCACCCTTGGAAGTCGCATCGGTCGCGGGATCGCGCGATACCTCCCTCTCCAAAGATGCGGGAGGAGGCGTAAAGACCCCCTTCAACAGATCAACAACACTTGCGAATACCGCTTTAAAATCGACGGATAAAGGATCCCCGCCAAGCGGATTCTCATTACGGGACGGTCCTGGACTCGAGGCTGGACCCACATGGGGCCTAACTGAGTTCACCAAGTCCATCACCCCCTTTCGGGTGTGATAAAGAGCGCTACAACTCGATGACCCGGAAGATCCCCCGGTTCACCGCCCTACCGTCCCTGGTCAGGGTCGCCACACTCGCATCCTGCGAGCTTACGCGACCCCCCTCCGGTTTGTTTACTACAACCCCTTTTTCAGCGTTTGTACAATCTGTTCCAGGCGCGCCGCCGAGTACGCACCATTTGGCTGCTGCATCGCCCGCAATACTTCCGCGGACTTCGTAGCAGGAAGAAGCCAGAGATAACGAACAATCTCGTTGTCTCTCCATGACAACATCAGGTCAGCTAATTCCTGCCCCTTCATCTTATTAAAAATCGGCAGATTGGCCTCGGTTACTGTATCTATTTTCTCAGTTAAAAGAGATTTTCTCTCTTTTTTTGATACAGCGAGGGACTCGTTCGCTTCGATCCGCAGTTTTTCAAGGTCTTCCCTCTCTTTTTCCATCCGCTGAAGGTCGAGCCGGGACTTATCTTCCACACTTTTCAATTCTTCTTCCCGAATCCGGAATGTTCTTTCCTGCCGCTCCCGGACTTTCCGGATCTTATTCCATTCCGCTTCGAGATCTTTGGGAATCGGCTCCGGCTCAGGAGCAGGTTCTTCCCTGAGCGCCGTCATCGCACGCTCAACCCCATCCGAGGTTACGGTCCCACTGAAAAAGAGGTAGAGCGCCAACCCGAGAAGAAGAACGAGAAGAGTCACGCTACCGACCTGCAACCCTTTCCAGAGATGACCCAAAAGCTCTTTCATACAACAGACTCCTTCTTCTCCCCGCGCATTCGAATCATATTCTGGGCAACCTCATCGAGGAACTTCTGTTCCTCTCTATTCAGTTCCAACCTGTATTCCGCCTTCTTTTTCTCACGGAGGCGTTCGAGAACCTTCACCTTCTTGGACGCCTCCGCCAATTCGGCCAATTTCTGTTTTTCCGCAAGAACATTCTCTTGAAGCCCCTGATGCATCCTCTGAACGCCCCGCATCAACTGATTAAGATATTGCTCCTGCATACGAAGCAGCGTCATATCCACCTTCGACTTCCGAAGATCCCGGGAGACCCCCTTGCCCTGATCGAGCTTGATCAACTCCTGCAGAATCGCATTCTGCTTTCGAGTCAACTCCACCCGAACCTGCGCGAGTTCCTTTTTCTTCATCTCCTCGTGCAGTCTTCGGAGTTCCAAAACCCGATCAAGTCGAAACCGGAACGCTTTCGCCATCAAAACCTTTCACCAGATCTATCAGTCTCTGCCGCGTCTCTTCAAACGTGGCTCCCTCATTTCTTGCCTGCCGAAGGAACCCCTTCACCGCCGGACGAACTTTTACCGCCAGATCAATTTCGGGATTCGCCCCTTGAACATACGCCCCCACATTGATGAGATCTTCCGCCTCCCGATAAGTCGCCATCGCCTGACGCACCCGTAAACCGGCCTTCTGCTGTTCTTCAGAGGCAACCTCGGTCATTAATCGGGAAACACTTTCGAGAACATCGATCGCAGGATAGTGCCCTTCTGTGGCAAGTCGTCGCGACAACCATACATGGCCATCGAGAATCGACCGGGCCGCATCCGCGATCGGCTCGTTCATATCGTCCCCCTCAACGAGAACGGTATAGAAACCGGTAATGGAACCTTTGATCCCACATCCGGCACGCTCCATCAGTTGGGGCATACGGGTAAAGACAGAAGGAGGATACCCCTTGGTGGCCGGCGGCTCCCCGGCGGAAAGTCCGATCTCCCGCTGGGCATTTGCCTGGCGGGTCACAGAATCCATCAGGAGAAGAACATCTTTCCCCTGATCCCGAAAATGTTCCGCCACGGTGGTGGCGGTAAAGGGAGCTTTCACACGAAGAAGTGCCGAGCGTTCGGAGGTTTCTACAACCACAACACTCCGCTTCAACCCTTCCGGCCCGAGATCTCGCTCCACAAATTCACGAACCTCCCGACCCCGCTCCCCCACCAGGGCGATGACACAGACATCGGCTTCCGTATTCCGTGCAATCATTCCCATCAAAACACTCTTCCCGACACCACTGCCGGAGAAGAGTCCGACCCGTTGCCCCTTCCCGCAGGAGAGGAGACCATCGATCGTTCGAATTCCGGTTCCGATCGGTTCCGCGATCCGTTTGCGCGAAAGAGGGTGGGGAGGTGGTTGATTAATCGAACACATCTTTTCGGGAATAATCGGAGGCCCATCATCAAGAGGAGTTCCGGTTGCATCGATCACCCGACCCAGAAGTGAGTCTCCCACCGGAATCAGATTGGCTCCGGTCATGCAGACAACCGGATCTCCCAAACGAACCCCTTCCAGAGATTCGTACGCCATCAGAAGAGAGTTTTCTCCGCGGAAACCGATCACTTCACAGAGAACCGCCTTGTCTGTGGTTTGAATTTCACACTGGGCTCCCAGAGGAACAGAAAGCCCCTCACATTGAGCCACGAGCCCGATAATCTCGCGCACACGACCATACCGCCGAATCGATTCGGCACGCGTCAGGACATCATGATATTTCTCGAATATCTCCATCCGTTACTTCTCACCCGTTTCGCCGAGCAGGGTTCTTTCGATCTCCTCGAGTTGTGTTCGGATGTCGGCATCAATTTTTCCCATCTGGGTATGGACAACACAGCCCCCTTGCTCTATCGCCGGGTCATCTCGCAACTCCACCGAATCAATATCCGTAAATTCCGCCGTCAATTCTGGAAGATATTTTTCGACCATGGAGTGATCCTTCGGATGAAGATGAATCTCAAGGGTTCCCCGGTTCACGGCCAGGGAAATGGCGCGACGAACATTTTCAATCGCCACTTTCCGACCGGTATCGACTTCCCCCTTCACGATCTTCCCTGCAATCGCAACGGCAAGTTGAATCAAATCCCGTTCGGCCGTATCGAAGAGGTCTTTCTGGCGAGCCTCGATCCCTTGAATGGTTTCCTTTAAAAGACCGGTCAAGGGCGCCGTTTCTCCCGCAAGACGAACCCGCTCGAACTCTTCCGCTCGCTTTACCCCCTCTTCCTTTCCTGTCGCCCGTGCCTTCTCTTTCAGAACCTGACATTCCTTGAGAGTCCGGATGAGGATCTCCTTTCCTTTTCCCCGCGCCTTCTCGAGGATAAACTCCGCCTCTTTTTCGAAGGATTTCAGGTGAAAGGGTTCCGACATAACAGTTACGCGACGATTTCCTCGCCGCCTCCTCGACCTTCGATAATGACCTCACCCTGCTCTTCCAACCGGCGAACCACATCGACGATCGCCTGTTGCGCCGCCTCGACATCGGCGAGGCGGACAGGGCCCATGAATTCCATCTCTTCTTTGATCAAGTCCGCAGCACGTTTGGACATATTCTTGAGGAATTTGTCTCTCAGTTCCTCCGAGGCGGTTTTCAATGCCATCGACAATTGGCTTGTATCGATTCCCTTGAGCACATTCTGAACCCCTCGATCATTGACGCGAAGGATATCGTCGAAGGTGAACATCAGACGACGAATCTGTTCGACCATCTCGGGGTCTTCTTCCTCAAGTCCCTCGAGGATATTTCTCTCACTGGAGCGTTGGACCATATTGAGAATTTCAGCCGCCGCCTCCACACCTCCGGTCTTTCGAAGTTCCTGGGTAAAGAAGGCCGAAAGCTTGTTTTCGAGAGCCTTCTCGACCTGGTGAACCACTTCCGGACTCGTATGCTCCATCGTGGCGAGTCTCTTTACGACCTCTTGCTGTTTCTTCAGAGGCAACCCTTCCAGAATTTCCGAACTCTGTGCCGGAGAAAGATAGGCGAGAATGAGCGAAATCGTCTGAGGGTGCTCTTCCTGGATAAAGGTAACGAGGTTCTCCGTGTCCGTCTTCTGAAGAAATCCGAAGGGCGTCATCTTCATCGACGATTCAATCATGTCGATGATCTTGCGAACCTCTTCCGTCGGCAGAATCTTCTCGAGCAAAGAACGGGCATAGCCGACTCCCCCTTGCTCCACATATTCCCGCGCCATATGAATGGTGTGAAACTCTTTCAGAATCTTGTCCCGCTCTTCACGCGTAGGCCGATCCTCACCCAACCGGGCAATCTCAAGCGCCAAAGCCTCCTGCTCGCTCTTTTCCAGTTGCGTCAGAATACGGGCGGCCGATTCCTGATCAACGGAAATCAAAAAGATCGCCGCCTTGCGAATGCCGTCCGCATCCAACGTGGGTGGAACAAAAGGTGTCTGTTTCTCAGCCATTGGTTCTGACTACTGCCCTTTCAACCAGCGCTGGACAATACTTGCGATCCCCTGCGGATTCTTGTTGACCAGTTCGCGAACAGATCGTTTGACCCGCTCGGCCTCTTCTTCCGCTACGGAAAGGTCCCGGCCATCCGCAAAAGACGCCTCTTCTCCAACCTTCTGACGGAGGGACTCAAGATCATCCTCGAGCCCTGTCGGGAGTGCCTGCTTCAGCACCCTGTATATAATGTATAAAGCAATTCCAGCAATGAGAAGAAGGATCGCGGTCCCTCCGTACGCCTGCATATATTCCTCAACAAGTTCCCCCGTGGTGGGACCGGGCAACGTCGTAGGGGCACGTGTCGGCATGAAACTGACGCTCAGGAGCGCCGCATCGGTCAAACCAACCGCTTGCATGATCGACTTTTCGAGGATCGGAATTTTTCCCTGTTCAGAGGCAAGAGCCGTGGTGGGATCCTCCCCCTCTTTCACCATAACGGGAAAAATAACTGAGGCGGACTTCGCTTTCACCTTTCCTTCGCGAATATGAGTCTCCACCGTTTTGCGGGGAACAAAACTTTTTTCCCGCGCTTCCGTCTCTTCCTTGTCCATATTAAGTCCCGAGCCGCTCGCCGTCGTAATCATACTGCCGGCCCCTTTGATTCCGGGAGTGGACACCGAGGTCTTGCTCTTGTCGGTCAGGGAGACACTTTCGGTATCGACGGCAACCGGCTTCCCAACGGTCTCTTCCCATTCCTTGCGGACTTCACTGGAAAGCTCTACAGAAACGGCGACCCGTACATCCGGGTAGAGTTTCATGATCTTGCGCTCGAAACCCTTCTCGTACTGTCGCTCCAGGTCGAGCCGGGTTTCCGCAAGATCCCAATCCTCGCCGCGATCCGGAACCCGATAAGGCCTCCCCTTCATGTCACTGATGAAAACATTGTGCGGTTCCATGCCGGTCATCGATCCGTTCGCAACAAGGCGGGCGATCGCAATGACCGTTTTGCGCTCCATGTCTTTTCCGGGAAAGAGTTCCACCATGACACTCGCAGAAGGACCTTTCCCCTGGAAATTGAGTGCCTTGCGAAGCTCTCCAGGAGTCAACTGAACGCTGGCGCGCTTGATGACATTCATCTTGGAAATCATTTTCTCGAGTTTCCGCTGCAGGGCGACCTGATACCGTTTTTCCTGTTGCCATTTCGAGGCGGTTAATCCCCCCTCGTCGAGAAACTTCCAGAGAAGATTGTCGGAGAAGATTCCCTCTCCATGAAGTTCAATCACCGTCTGGTCCGAATCCTCCTTGTGGACATAAATGGATTCATTACGAACCTCGAAAAGAATCTTCTTCTCCTTCAGGCTCGTCATGATCTGGTTGCGCTGTTCACGGGGAACCTCGGTCCCTGCGATCTGCACCCAGGAGTCTGCCGCGGTGGTGGCGGCCCAGACGATCGAACCAATGATCATAAGGACCAGGATCCCCACAGTCATTCTCTGTGGAGCCGACATGTTTGCGGTCGTGTTGCGGATGATTTCCATCATCCGTTTAAATACATCTGCCATTTTAACCCCTCTCCTCTCTCCGTACGGATCCGTATATTAGTGCCTCGGGCACTAGATGCGCATGCGCTGAATCTCCTCAAAGGCGTCCACGAGTTTATTGCGGATCTGCATCATCGCTTCAAAGGCAAGCTGCGCCTTCTTGAAGGAGATCATAACCTCTTCCGAGGAAGCTTCGTTCTTAAAAAGCTTCTCAAGAGTAAGATCTGCATCCGCCTGCATTTTATTTACACTGTCGAGGGAGTCCTGGAGAATATCCTTAAAGGACCGCTCCCCTTCGGTCGGGAGAGGCTTCTGTGGTTTCGTCGGACGTTGTCCCGGTGTCAGTGGGCTTATATTTTCTACCATTATGCCAGTATCCTCATCGTTGCCGAGCCCATGCTCTTGGCGGTTTCTACCGCTGTGATATTCGCCTCATACGCTCGGGACGCTGCTATCATATCGACCATTTCGACCATCGGGTCCACATTCGGAAGACGAACTCGTCCAAAATCCGGATTATCCGGGTTCTTTACCGCATGGCGATGACCCGGATTGAATTCATACCGAAAGTCAGATTCATCATCCACAATCATCGGTACGGATACACCAAAATTTTTATCCTTTTCGTCTACCCCCCCGATTTGGAAAACCACTTCCTTCCGGCGGTAGGGGGAGTGTTCCACATAGGACTTCCCTTGACCATCGACTTCCGTCATCTTCAAAGCCGAAGTGGTCTCCACATTGGCAAGATTATTCGCAATAATCTCCATTCGAAGGCGTTGTGCGCGCATCCCGCTCGCACTGATATCAATCGCGCTCATACCCATACGTCTACGCTACCCTTTCCGAAATCGCTTCCCGCATCAGGCTAAATTGATGAGCAATGATGGAAGCAAGCGTATTATGCGTTCCCGAGTTTTTGACCATCTGTGCGAACTCGAAATCGATATCCACATTGTTTTCAATATGACTGAGGAGTCCCCCCTTATTTCCGGGCCTTTCCATAAACTCAATATCGAGACCCCCCAGTCGAGGAACAATTCCGTCCCGCCGACCCAGGTGAAAAGTCCCCACTGGGGAACTTTTCTGTTTATCAAGCGCCTGCCCCATGATCTTTTTGAATGCGTTTTCGGGGGCATCCATGGCGCGGTAGAAAGGAGTCTCTACATTCGCAATGTTATTGGCGATCGCCTTATGTCTGGCGGCGGTAAAATGTAGCCAATTTTCCGCGAATGGAAGCGTCCCTTTGTCGAACATCGTATTAAACATATTCTTTCCCCTGACGGACTAAACGCAATCCGCATGCCAATAAATCAGGGTTTTTTGGATTATAACCTGTTGATTGGTAACGACTTAAAACCTCGCCAAAACGGCCCCGAAAAACCCGGAAATCTATTCCGACATTCCGGAAAGTTTTTCCGAACATCCGTAAAGACGATTTTAGATTCACTAACGGGACCATTTCTTTACCCGATCTCGTAAGGTTCGCGAGGTGATTCCAAGAATCCGAGCCGCTTTTTCTTTGTTCCCCCCGGTCGTTCGAAGCGTCTCCTCAATCGCCCGCCGTTCAACGTCCTCCAGAGAATTCCCGGAAGTGACCGGAGTAGACGTCACCGGCATACGAAGCCAGGGAGAAATCGTATTCGAATCGATCTCTTCCCCCATCGATAGAACTTCCCCCCGCTCAACAATATTCTTCAACTCCCGGACATTACCGGGCCAGTTGTATGCCTGGAGAAGACGCATCGCACTCTTGGAAAAACGTTTTCGAGAAAGAAATCCATCGACAAGAGCGGGGATTTCCTCCGACCTCGAACGAAGAGGAGGAAGCTCTACCGGAATCACATTGAGTCGATAATAGAGATCCTCCCGAAAGGTCCCTTTGGAAACCTCCTCCTGAAGATCGCGATTGGTTGTCGCCACGACACGAACATCGACATGCCGGGTCTGACTCGACCCTACCCTCTCAAAGCAGCGTTCTTGCAGAACACGCAATAATTTCGCCTGAAGCCTCGGTTCAATCTCACTCACCTCATCCAGGAGAATGGTCCCGGAATCAGCGAGTTCAAACCGCCCCTTGCGCTGCTTATCCGCCCCCGTGAAGGCACCTTTTTCGTGACCAAAAAGTTCACTCTCCAGAAGACCCGCGGAAAGAGCCGCACAATTCACAGCAAGGAAGGGAGCCTGGCTACGACGGGAAAGTTGATGAAGACGCCGAGCCACGACTTCTTTTCCCGTACCGGTCTCTCCGGAAATAAGAACGGTGGCATCCGTCGCCGCCGCCTTTTCCATGAGATCCATAACCCCCCCGATCGGAACAAACGACTGCTGATTACTGTCGTTCACACGGGTTCGAAGATATTCGTTCTCCATCGACAGACCTCGATGGTGCAGGGCCCGCTCGACCAATATTTCCAGCTCATCAAGATTGAAGGGTTTAATGATGTAATCAAAAGCTCCTTTTTTTATTGCCTCTACGGCGCTTTCAATCGTCCCGTGCGCGGTGATCAAAATAACCGGAGTCTCCGGAAGAATCCGCTTGATCTCTTCTAAAACACTCATCCCGTCCATTTCTGGCATTTTCAAATCGGTGATGACAGCATGAAAAGATTCCCCGGAAAACCGTTCTACACCGGCACGACCATTGGACGCGCCGACAACCTCGTACCCCTTCCGTTGAAGAGCTTCCGAGATCGCATCCCGCAGAATGTCCTCGTCATCTATAACCAGTATGCGATTCATAATCGAATCACGAAAACGGCTCCCCCTTCCGGGTGATTTTCCGCTTCGATGGACCCTCCATGAGACTCTATGTTTTTCCGGGCAATGGCGAGGCCAAGCCCGGTCCCCTTTGTTTTTGAGGTGACAAAAGGAGTGAACAGTTTCTCGATCATTTCTTCCGGGATGCCCGGACCGGTATCCCGAACCCGAATTTCAGAGGCATCCCCTTCCACAGTAAGAGTTCCTCCAGAAACCATCGCTTGAACACTATTGAGGATCAGATTGAGAAGCGCTCGTTGCATCATTCCGGGATCGACCGAAAGCTCTTCGTCTACATAAGCCCTCTTTACCTCGACCCCCCCCTCCTTGATCGCCGTCTCGGCCAGGTCGAGTGCCCCTTGAACAATCACTCCGATCCGGGAGGGAACACGACGAGGCTCAACCTCTTTCCCGAAGGTCAACATATCTTCCACAAGATTGTTCAGTCCGGATACGGCGGAGAGAATTCTCTGCACCGTCTCCACCTTTTTCTGATCTCCCTCCAAATCTCGAACAAGCATGGAGGCGTAGAGTTGAATCCCTCCGAGAGGATTGCGAATTTCGTGGGCCAAATTCGCGGCCATATGGCCCAACATCTCAAGGCGGGTTTTATGGGAAAGTTTGCGATCCTTCTCCGCAAGCTCGATCTGAAGATCCCTGATCTGGCCATACGACCGGCTCAGATTTTGCGTCGCCTGATTGAACTCGTCCATCAGGCGACGAATTTCAGAAATGTCGCCACCAGGCTGAATCATTACTTCTCCCATTTCCCGTCTCTACCCTTCTACTACTTCTTATCGTCCAGAAAGCGAGAATCCCCGCCCTCTTTTCCTCCGTACATCTGTCGAAGTTTTTTTCGATTTTGGAGATCTTTAATCGAGGACGAACGGGCATTCTTCTCCGTCTCGAACATCCCTCGATCCTCGTTTTCAATTCGAATAATTTTCTCGAGAAGAGTTCGGGTTGCATTGACCTCTTCTTCCACCTGCTTAATCTCTTCCGCCGCAGTCTCTTTGCGAATGTCAGGCCAACGGGTGATCAAATCCGATGTCTCCTTCTTCACCTTGTCGACTTCCGCCATGAGGGCTTTTTTCTTTTCAATCTGCTCAAGAAGTTCGTCCAGATTATTCGCTTCGAGAAGGGCTCGTTGTTTTCCGGAAATCTCTGCGATGAGCTCATACCGGGTTCGCTGTTCTCGAAGACCTTCGATCAGACGGTGGGCATCATTACCGGCCATGTAACGTAATCCCCTCCTCCAACTCCGCTTCCAAAGCCGCAAGCGCAGCCGGCCAATACGTCCTCCCCTGACCATTCATGGATTCATTAAACATCTCGGGATTATTGGCGTAGGTTAATTTCGCCAATTGAACGGCTTTTCGGGCCTCCCCCTCATCTCCAATTCGAATGAGAGCTCGAGCTCTCCCCACCAAACCCCAAATTCGATCTTCACTGGTAGCATATTTCCGGGCCGCTTTTTCGAAAGCTTCTCCCGCCTCTTGATCCTTTCCCTGGTTCAGATAGAGATCCCCGAGAAGAAAATGAGCCCGACGGAGAGAGGCCTCGTGATCACTTCTTTCTGAGGAGGGGATATCGGCACTATATCGAATCATATCGACAAGATGCTGCCCTGCCTCCGCCCACCTTTTCTCCTGCGTAGCCAGTCGGGAAAGCGAGAAGCTTGCCTCTAATATTCCGGGGGAGAGCTTCTGCTGAGAATCAAGACCCTTGGAAAACCGTTCCAGATATTCTTTCAAAAGCCGCGTTGCCTGCATTCGGGCCGTTTCAGGGGCCATATTCCCTGCGCGAACTCCCCCTGCAATTCGACCATAAGCAAGTCCCTGTAAAAGAAGGGCTTCCCCCCACTCCGGCTCTCTCGGATCAAGACTAAATTGAGGTTCCCGTAAAAGAGGGTGCAACACTTCTATCGCCTCCAGCGGCTTCCCAAGTTCAAGAAGGATACGCCCCCGGAAAACAACCACCTGAGGTGCGCGTGGAGAAGTAGGGCCCGCCTCCATCAGATATTCCCCAAAAGCACGAAGAGCACTCGGCTCATCAAGAGATTGCGCTTCGTACAATTTCCCTCGCATAAGGGATTCCCCTTCGCGAAAAAGAGAATCCCGATTGGCCGTTGGGCGAAGATGGTAGTGTTCTCGATACCATTCAGCCGCCTTCGCATATTGCTGCCCGGCATAGAACGCATTTGCCGCGGCCCATTGAGCATCTTCGGACAATTCCATCGAAATCCCTGGATGCTCCGCGACATAAACCAAAGTAGTTCCTGCAGAATAAAAGAGCCGATTCGCCACTCTTCGAATTCTCTCTGCGCCTATCGGATCGATTCTCTCCATGGAAGCCGCTCTCTCGGACAAGGCTTCCCCCCGTTTCGTCTCCAAGGTTGCCGTACCAATAAAATATTCGAGTGTATTCGGATAAATTCGATGGTACTCACCGAGGATCCCAAGAATGGTATCGAACTGACCCTGATCTTCCATGTCTTCTGCCGCGCCCACAAGAAGGTCCCAGAGTCCCTCTAAATCGGGTTTGTATTTGGAAAATTTCACTTCATCCGGAATTTTTTCAAACCCCAACTTCAACATGGGAAGAGGATCTCGCCCCCCCGTCTCAAACCAATACTTTCCACGCAGAAGATTGACGAGGGGCATGAAAAAGGATTCCTCTTTCTTCAATTTCTCCGCAAGGACCTCGCCACGACCATCTAATTCTCCCAATCGAAGTTCTGTTTCGAAATAGGTCGCTTCTTCCCGTACTTTTGGTGTCTGCCCCAGATCTCGTACAATCGGAAGAAGCTCAAGAGCTTCTGAGGTTTTATTCATGCGACTCTGCGCCTTGGCCCATTGGAGATAAAAATCGGCGAGATAATGGGTATCCAGAACATCGGGAAGAGCAAGAAGGGCGGTTTTCTCCATCTCTTTAAATTGCCCCTGCCGCCACTGAAGTTCCGAAAGCAGAAGAAGAGCTTCCACACGATCCCGACTTTCTGATTTGGAAAGATAGGAGTCGAGTGCCTTACGAGAAGCTTTTAGCAACTCCTCTGCCCGATCTGGATTCTTTTGAGCCTCCAAACTCAAGCAGCGGGAAAGGTCGATCTGAGCAGGCCAATACCCTCTCTCCGTGATCAAATGATTTTGGTAGAGATCCCCTGCAGCAACATAGAACCCTTTGGATCTCAACAGGTTAGCAGTCCTTGTAATCCCTCGAAGAACAGAGTCGGAAGAATAACCCCGACTTTCTGCAACACGGTATTGATCCGATATTTTTCGAATCTGAAGTTCTGTTGCTTCCGGATCCTCCCGAACTTCCCCCTCCATCGCCTCTGCCAGGAGATACTCCGCTTCTGCACCCGTGGGGGACCCCCCCCATATCTGAATATATTTCCGTAAGACTGTGGATGCTTCCGTGTATTCTCCCGCATGAATCAACTTTCGCGCCTCTTTCAACTCTCGCTCTTGTCGATTAAATCGATCCTTCGCTCCCGGAGCGGAAGGTAGAAGGAGAGCGAGCGATAACAACGCTGCAATAGCAGCGAAGATCTTCCACTCTCCTGTCAGTTTGCCGAATATGAGCCTCAGGGGGCCCCCCTACTTCTTACTCGCCTGGGACTCTTTCGCGAGCAATTCCCGAACTTCCCGCAACGTTCGATGGCGTTGCAACATCTTGATCTTTTCGATGCGGTCAAAAACATCTTCACCATAAAGCCGATGACCGGAATCGGTTCGTTCCGCTTCATGGATCAGCCCCATCATGGTGTAATTGTGGAGCGTTTGACGGGAAAGACCGGTGTATCGCATCACTTCACCGATCTTGAATAGTTTTTTTGGACCCACCTTCTGGTCCTCCAAGGTATACTGTATATGGATGATTCGGGCCCATCCCGAATTCTTCCCCGACACTTCTATATGTAATTTATAATACGTAATTTATAATTTGTCAACTGGTAAATTAAAAATTTTTGCCCTTGGAGAAACAGACCTTTATGAGCGGACTAACCCTTCTTCTCCTCCTCTGCGCCAACGCACCCCAGGAAAGCGAACTTGATCGAATTTTGAGACTGTCCAAACAAGAGAGACGCAACTCGAAGACAGAGGAAGAATATGTAAAATCTATTCGAGAGGTCCGAAAAGCGCTCGAAAACTACCTTCAAGCAAATCCAACTGCTCCCGATCGGGCCAAGGCCTCCTGGTTCCACGCAGAAAGCCATCTCTACACCATGGAGTTCTCCCATGCCATTGCCGCTTTCGATGATTTCACCCAGAAATACCCCCAGGACAAACTGGTAGCGACCGCAAAATTTGCTGCCGCGGAAATTTGTATGCGCCTCGAACGGGATAAAGAGGCCCGCAAGAGACTTCTCTCCTGGCGCCAAGAGTTTCCCAACGATGACAGGGTGTTCCAGGTAAGAATCTTTCTCGCCGCCCTGCTCATCTTTGAGAAAAAATTTGAAGACGCAGCCTCGGCACTCGATCAACTTCGTCAATCGAGAAAAGGCTCGCCGGAAGAATGGACCGCCGCAATGCAATTAGCCGCCTGCCATCATGTGGCGGAAAAGAATGCCGATGCCATAAAAGTCCTGAAAGATATTTCAGAGAACTGCCCAGACAAAAAATTGGCGCAGACAGCACAACAATACCAGGAAGAATATTCAAAACTGAACCGCCCCCTTCCCTCTAAAAAAGAGAAGGATAAAGAAGGACAGACGCTTCATTTGGGAGAACATATCGGAAAGGTGGTTGTCCTTTACTTTTACACCTCCCGCCTGCCTGTTGCAGAGTCCGAAGTAGAATTTCTCCGAAAAACTTATGCGCATTTTAAAGGGAAAGATTTCGTGATTCTCGGCATCTGTGTCGACCCCGAAAGGAGAGACTTTCTCACGTTCCGCAGGGTTCATAATGTACCCTGGACACTCTATTACGACGGTGCGGGACGACATGGATACCTCGCCCGACTGTATGCCGTGGGAGGAATCCCAGACCTTCGCGTACTCGATCGTAAGGGGACCCTCCGTTTTTACAATGTGAGCGGACGAGACCTTCGAATCGCTGTTGAAAAACTTCTTTCCGAATCCCAGTGAAGAGCAACCCTCTGGTTGGTCGATACTGCTTTGACAGGCTATGTTAGAAAAAATTACCGGGATGATCGAGCGTCTGGACCTCTCCTATCACAGGACCATGGTCGGCACCCACTTCCCCGAAATTATCGGCCTTCTCGCAATTATTTTCGGAGGCTCCTTCCTTCTCTTTGCGTGGAAGCATCACGAGTACTTTCTGGGAATAACGGGATTGTTGGTGGGAAGTTGGGCAGGACTCATTATCAAGAGCCATGTGGGAGCAACAGGAGAGATTCCTGCCGTTCTCTATCTTGCCGTCTGTGCCGTCGCCGGTGCGTATATGGGAGTCTATTTCCGCAAGTTCATGGGAATGCTCTTGGGCGGGTTTACCGTTGCTGTCTCTGGGATCGTCTTCTTTCCCGATCTCTTTGAGCCGGGCAACTACTCTACCCTTACGGTGGGATTTGCCTTCCTCCTCGGGGGAGGACTCGGGGCGATGTTCCACAAATTCTTCTTCATCCTCAACACCGCCCTTATCGGTAGTGTCTTTGCCACGTACGGCATTTCGACAATCGTGCTGACTCGATTCGCAGAAGAAAGCACCCAACAGATGCAAATGTTGATCCACCTCGCGATCTTCCTTCCCCTGCTTCTCTTCGGAATTCTCTATCAACTGATCACAAGTCAGAACGAACCTTTGGAATCCTTACCCGGAAACCATACGACACCCAGGGCGAACGCGTACGGACCCTCACGGCATGAAGCCTAATTCTTAACGCCCGACCAACGCTGAATAAACTTCGGAATATCAAGTTCCAACTCATCCCCATACCCAGAGAGGACCAATTCCATCGAGACTTCAATCTTACTGGGGATCTCTACCGGAACTCCGGGAGGAATCGCGTTCTTCTTCACCATAAGCTTGAGTTTCCATTCCACGCGATAAAGAAGAAGGTCTGACTTCCCCACAGAAACAAAATAGTCTGACGTGGAACGCTTCAAATCGATATACGGACTGATATCGGAGACCCCGTACCTCTTCAATTCCCCTACATTTCCACCGAACTCTTTCACCTGGGACTTCAACGTTCGTTCATCCGCAGAAAGTTCTGCCACAATGCAGGCCTGCCCCCCTACATCGGCATCTTCCCCCCATTGAGCCCCCCGGGCGAGTTTTCTCACTTCAAGAAGATAAAGGATCGGATTGCGGAACATCGCGGCACTGGTTCCCTCCGCCCCTTGCATTTTATCTGGCGGAAGAAAGGTCTCCCCGGAGCGAACGAGGTAACTGACCCCCTTCGCATAGACCTCGGCCGAGCCTTGCGCAGCCGCAAAAGATTTCTTTTTCCGGGTCTGCCCCCGGAAATCAACCTTCTGATCTTGAAACCCGGTAACCTGAATTGTTTCCGTAAAACGGTACCCCTCTTTCTTCAAAACTTCTTTCACCGCCTTCGGTAAAATCGAAGAGGCTTTCTTGGACCCGATCAAATCCTCTTCCTGTGCAAAAATTGGGGAGGCCATGATGAGCAGGGCAAACGTCAAAATCGAAACAGGTTTCATTCCATTCTCCTTCTTTTCAGGGATTATGAAGTACGCTTCCCTCGACGAGAAGTCAAGAGTCGAATCCCACCCCCCTTTCCTTCCTCTCTTCGTTCGAGTAGACTTTATCGAAACCAAGGAGAACCTGTTTTATGCCGACATGGGATGAAATCACTCCCGACATACAGAGATCAACCCGGACCTTTCAATTCAGCTGCACCAATATTTTGATTTTACTCAATGTCGTCGGTTTTATTCTTTCTGGAATTCTTCCCCGGCTCTTTGGGGTCCCCATCCTTGAAGTCCTCGCCTTTGATGCGCATCAGGCAACAACCTCTCTTCGCCTTTGGCAATTTGTCACGTATTCTTTTGTTCAATCCGTTGACCTCTGGTTCATGATCTGGTTTGTTTTTCATGCGTATATTCTTTACCTCTTTGGAAACGAACTCGAAAGAGAACTGGGGGCTCGCCGTTTCCTCACCCTCTACCTTTCTTATGCCGCCTACGGGGCCCTGGCGCACGCCTTGTATCAATTTGCAAGTGGATCTACCGTCGTAGCCCTCTCCCTCTTTGCCCCTGTGTTTGGAGTTCTCATGGCATATGCCCTTCGGAACCCCCAAAGACCAATCCTCTTCTTTTTTGTCATCCCGATGAAATTGATGACCGCCGTCCTCCTTTCAGGAGGAATACTCGTCTTCTACTGCATCATCTCCTTCCACGAAGGACTTTCTCCCGCCTCCATCCTTGGCGCCGGAATGGCCGCCTTTGCCATCCACCACCTGGCCCCTCGCATCGACCGATGGACACAGAAACGAAGAACGGAAGTAGGGCAGGATCGCATCCTTGACGACATCGAGCTGCGGCGGAACGTGGACCAGGTTCTCGAGAAAATCAGTCGCGAAGGAATGGGAGCGCTTACTCGAACAGAGCGTAAACTTTTAAAACGCGCGAGTGATCAACCCGGACAGAACAAGGAGTAACACGGTGGGACAGAACTCCATAATCAAAGGCGTAGCCCTCATCGCCCCCTTCAGCCTTCTCCTTCTCACCATGATCCTCTTCGGAGGACCCGCATCTCGCTTTTTCCTCGGAATATTCTCAGGATACGAAGTCTACAAACAAGGACCCTACACGATACTGAACAGCGAAGGAGAAAGCTCTCCCGATTGGGCCGCAAATACTCTCCACCAATTCACAACCCAAATAGTCAGAAATTTTGGAGGACAACTTCACATTCAGGACCCGGACCCCAACACCTCTGGAATCAAGATTTACCTGCTTGAGTCCTCCGATGAATTGGAAAAGTTTGGCCTTCAGAGAATGAACCGTGACCTGGAACACAACGGAGGATATTTCCTCCCTTCAAAGAGAGAGATTGCACTCGTCCTTACCGGAAATCGAGAAATCGACCAGCAAGGACTCCGACACGAAATGATGCACGCCCTTATGTACCTTTCCCGACCGGAAGTGGAGTGGCCGAATTGGTTCTCGGAAGGGATGGCGACATTCTTCGAAAACAGTTTTTCAGATGGAACGGACTGGCATCCTGGAGGACTTCCCGCAACATCTCCCAAGAAAGAAGATCCTATCCCCCTGAAAGAACTCCTCAAAGCACGGGGAACAGAATTTACATCGGAAGAAAACCAGCGCTTTTACCAATCCGCGCGCCTGCTCATAGAATTCCTCTTTCGGGAACGAAGAGAATCTCTCTTCAATTTCTACACTAGAATCTGGAATGAAGAAGGGGATTCCGCCTTCTCAAAATCTTTCGGAGACCCCTCCGACCTGGAAACGGAGTGGCGAACTTATTTAAAAAATCGGAAATAACTTTGACAAAAGCCCCTCGGAGCTGAAAAATAGGATCATTCATCAAGGAAACAAATTATGGCGATTGAGAAATACGACGAGCTCGGTGCAGCCGTCGAAGAAGCACGAGCGCAATTCGAACAATTTACGAGTGGAAAAAAGGTTGCGGCCATGCGGGCAAGAAAGGCACTTCAGACCGTCCGGCGACTTGCTCAAGAATGCCGCGTAGAAATCCAGGAGATGAAAAAAGATTCTGGAGCATCCGATACCCCTACAGGGTAAAACTCTGCTCCCTTTTTGATTCGATCCACCCCCCGCCAAGGGCGATGTCGCCTTCGTAGAAGACAACGCCTTGTCCGGGAGTGATGGCCTTCTGAGGTTTTGAGAATTTTGCGCGTACTCGAGCTCCCGAGAGAACCTCCACCTGTCCCGTTGCGCCCGAATGCTGGGCACGAATCTGGATGGACACATCAAACACGTCACCGGGAACAGGATCTCTGCGAATCCAGTTCATCTCCCGTGCGAAGAGTTCTTCTCCGAGAAGTTCCTTTGACTCCCCAAGAACAACTCGATTCTCCAAAGGGTCAATATCCACCACATACATAGGGTGCCCCAATGCCACGCCCAATCCCTTCCTCTGCCCCACCGTATAAAACTGATGCCCACGATGGCGGCCGAGAACCTTTCCGTCTGAGGAGACAAAATTTCCCTCTACAATTCGTTCTGGGATTTTCTCTTCAATCAGATGGCGGTAGTCATTGTCCGGAACAAAACAGATTTCCATCGATTCCGGCTTCTCTGCAATCCGGAATCCCGCCTCCCGGGCAATTTGCCGTACCTCTTCTTTCTCCAGGTCCCCCACAGGAAAAAGAGTTCGTTCCAGTTGATCCTGCCGAAGAGGAAAGAGAACGTACGACTGATCCTTGCGCGTCTCCAGACCTCTTCGTAGCACCGCTCTCCCATTTTCCTGGTGCAGGCGGGCGTAATGTCCCGTTGCAATTTTCTCGGCCCCTACCGCATCCGCATACTCAAAGAGCCGGCCGAATTTTAGATCCCGATTACAGACAATACAGGGATTCGGGGTGACTCCACGATCGTATTCGGAAACAAAATACGAAACGACTTTATGGAAATCGGATTCAAAATTGAGAACATAGAAGGGGATCCCCAACATATCCGCGATACGACGCGCATCATGAGAATCTTCCAGACTGCAACACCCCTGCTTCTGCCTTTTCTTTGGATCCGGAGGGAGAGGATTTTTCACATGCGATCCATGCCGCATGAACACACCCATCACCTCATGCCCCGCCTGTTTTAGAAGCCAGGCTGAAACACTGGAATCAATCCCCCCGGACATGGCACAGAGCACTTTACTCATCGGGCGAAGAGGCTAGCAGATGGGGGGCTCAACCGCAAGAATGAGGAGGATCAGAAGAAAGGGAGAAAGAGGACCGAATTACCGAGATCGTTTTCGAAAGCGATGCCTCTTCTTTGAATTTGTCACCCCGGCAAAGATCACCAGGAGAAAGATAAATATAACAGCGAACAATATCCCTTCGCTCATATTCCCCACCTAAGAACAAGCATCAAAAAACGACCGTCAATACCCAGCTACGGATAATCCAGAGACTATAATCCCTGGACAAACCGCATATCAATATCGTCCACCCAGACCCAACTTCTTCACCTGCTATTTACAAAATTAGAAGTATTTCTCCGGTCCAGGTTCCTACTATATAATAGGAATAAAGAAGGGGGATCGCTACAATGCCACGCCATGCCAAAATTTGCTTTTATCACCTTTGGCTGCAAAGTGAATCAGTACGAAGGTCAGGGACTGCGAGAAAACCTGCAGGAAAGAGGATATTCCGAGGTGGACGCCCAATCCCCCGCAGACCTGTATATCCTCAATACCTGTACGGTGACAGAAACGGCCTCGAAAGAGGCGACAAAACTTGCCAAAAAACTCCATAAGAAAAACCCCTCCGCCAAGATCACCATAACCGGATGTGCGGCCGAAACTCATCGCAAGGTATTCATGGAACTCGCTGGTGTTCAGAGTGTTATCAATCATGAAGATAAACACCAACTTCCCCAGTTGATTCAAACAGGAAGCAACCCTTATCCAGAAACAACCATCCGTAAAAGAGCCAAAATCCGGGATGAAAACATATTTGAGATCGGAATCTCTCGATTTGATAACCATACCAGGGCCTTCGTAAAAGTAGAGGATGGCTGCGATCTCTGCTGTAGTTTCTGCATCATCCCAAAAGTTCGTGGAGGACCCACAAGTAGAGCTCTTCCCCCCATTATAGAGGAAGCGAAACGACTTATCGGGAATGGATACCGTGAAATCGTCCTGACAGGGGTCCATCTAGGAGCCTATGGAAAGGATCTCAACGGGAAAATAAATATTTCCCATCTTGTAGAGGAACTCCTCACCCTTCCATTGGACAGAATCCGACTCTCTTCCCTGGAGGCGAACGAGATCGATGACCATCTGATAGACCTGATGGCCGCAGAACCGGGTCGATTCTGTCCCCACCTACACCTCCCCCTGCAGTCAGGAGATACGCAGATCCTTCGCGCCATGAGAAGAAGGTATAATCCCAAACAGTTTCTCGAAGCGTGCGAGAAAGTAGCCAAACGGGTCCCCAACCCTTCTTTTACGACCGATGTCATCGTCGGCTTTCCGGGAGAAACCGAGGCTCAGTTTGAGAATTCCATCAATATCTGCCGAAAAGTGGGAATGAGCCGCATTCATATCTTTCCCTACAGCCCACGAACAGGAACGGATGCAGCGCTTTTGCCCGAAACCATCTCTCCTATCGAGAAAAAAGCGCGGCTGCACCGATTAAAAGCGGAAGCGAAAATCATGACCCGAAAATATGCCGAGAAATTTATCGGAAAAGAGGTTTCGGTTCTCTGGGAAAAGGACGGGGGCTATACAGAACGGTATCTACAAGCCCGCCTGCCGGGGAAACCGAATGAACTTATCCGGGCAAGAGTAACAAGTGTGAAAAACGGCGAACTCATCTGTGAAAGGATTCCATGAAGGCCAACCAGGAAAAAAAGCACCAGGAACTCGAGGCCCTTTTTGGGATGGACTTTCTCCCCCTCTCTCGGACTTCCCCATCCGGGATCAACCGGCTGGAAGGAATCCGGGAAGAAGTTGCTTCCTGTCAAAAATGTACCGATCTATGTACCCGTCGAACGCAGACCGTCTTCGGAGTTGGAGACGGGAAAACCCCCTTAATGTTTGTGGGAGAAGCCCCCGGAGCCGATGAGGATCTTCAAGGAGAACCCTTCGTCGGCCGTGCAGGGCAACTTTTGACAAAAACACTGAAAAAGATTGGTGTCTCTCGAAGTCAAATCTACATCGCCAACATCCTGAAATGTCGCCCCCCTGATAACCGCAATCCAAATCCGGAAGAAATGGCGAACTGTATGCCCTATCTCCTGCAACAGATCAAAAATATCCGGCCCAAGGCGATCTGCTGCATGGGAAATATCGCAACAAAGGCTCTTTTACAAACCCAGTTAGGCATCACCAAAATCCGGGGGCAATACCAGACCAAAAACGAAATTCGATTCTTTCCTATTTATCATCCAGCCTATATCCTTCGAAATATGTCCAACCTGAAGGTTTTTGAAGGGGATCTTCGAAAAGTTTGCCAGGACGTGGGGCTGCTCTCCGAATGACAGCCCTTCCAATTACTTGCGAAAATCTCCAAAAACAGATAAAAGATTCGGAGGAAATTCTGACCGAATTTCCGTCATTGTTAATGAACGTCGCTCTTTGAGAAAACCCGAAACAGGACGGAGAAAACGGGAGTAGAGTCCCGTCCGTGATGTGCGTCTCCAGAGAAAAAGGAAAACCCCATCGATGATCCCGCTATCAGGGGGGTCCGTGGTCGGGTGTGTAAAATTTCTCTCCACACGTTTCCTTCTTCTGGAAACCATCCCGAGACCTTTCTCCTCGATTTTTTCTCTCTTCCCTGTACACGGTTTTTGACTATACGCGATCCATTTTCTTCCAAATTGGAGTGTACAAATGGGAAAAGGAATTTGGGGGATCGATGTAGGCAAATCTTCGATTAAGGTCGCGCGACTCGAGATGCGTGGAGGAACACCCTCCCTGACCCATCTAGAGGTATCGCGGTTCGACATTCCTGCCGAAGATGCCACGATCCTTGACGAACAGGTTTTAACCGCCCTTGGAGAGTTAAAAGCAACCTGCCGGTTCGGTAATGAGCCGGTTATTATTTCTCTCCCAGGACATTCCACTTTTAATCGACTGATCAAACTTCCCCCCGTCGACGATGAAAAAATCCCGGAAATCGTCCAGTACGAAGCACAATCTCAGATCCCCTTTAATATAGATGAGGTGATCTGGGACTATCAGGTCATAGATCGCGAATATGAGATGGGAGAAGAGAAGGAGGTCATCCTTTTCGCAATCAAGAGGGACATCATTGAACAGTTCCTTGAGAACATCTCCAGCCTCAGCCTTAATATAGAGGTGGTACAGTTCGCCCCCGTTGCTCTGTACAACTTCCTCTCCTACGATCAAAACCTGAAGGGAGCGACAATCGCTCTTGATCTCGGAGGCGAAAACACCGACCTGCTTGTCGTAGATAGCTCGAAATTCTGGGTGCGAAATCTGCCCATCACCGGAAGTGATCTCACCAAAACACTTCAAAAAGCGTTTAACCTCCCCTATCCAGAAGCAGAAAAACTAAAAATCCGTGCCGGTCAGTCCCAACAGGCTCAGAAGATTTTCAATGCGATCCAACCTTCTTTGAGAGATCTTGTGGGAGAGATCCACCGTTCTGTGGGGTATTACAAGTCGATCTCAAAGATCGGGAAATTTGACAAGGTTCTTCTCCTTGGAAAAGGAACCCGGGTCATCAATTTCCAGCGATTTGTAGCCCAATCTCTCAGCACCCTCGGGAATATCCCCGTGGGACGAATACAGAAACTTCACAACATCAATACCGATCGAGTCGATACAGGAGCCCTGAACGCAAACCTTTCCACCATCGGAGCGTCGATCGGGCTTGCCTTGCAGGGGCTTGGACTCACCCTCAACAAGATCAACCTCCTTCCTCCCGAATTCAGGATGAAGAAGGAACTGAAAAAGAAACAGCCCTTTATTGTTGCTGCGGTGGCGGTCCTCTACATTCTCCTGGGAATCATGTACATCACCATGTCCGGAGAAGTGGACGACCTGAAGGGAATTGAAAAGCAAGCCGAGAATTCAAACCAGCAGTATCTCCAACTTCAGGGCGCCCATAACATGGCCAAGCAAGTGGGAGAGAAAGAAAAGGCGCTGGAAACGATCTCTTCGATCACCTTTGAGAGAGACCTCCTCATGAAGGTCCTCAACCGGGTAAACAGTCATATACCGGCAAACGGAGCCCTCGACAGCAGTGGAGTTCCCTCGATCAAACCCACCGATCATCTCTGGGTGGTCGATTGGTCCTCCCAACAGAGAGCGGTCGAAGAGCCGGGAAAAAAGGATCCCAAGAAGAGAAAGAAACGGGGAGAGATTGCCACTCTGCCCTCGAAAAAGAATCTCGAAGTCGTTATGGAACTCTGCATTTTCAAGCGCCCGAGCAACAGTAAAGTCGAAGGGGCCGGATTTATTGAGGGACTTCTCAAAGTAGACCCCTCCACAAAAACCTTCGAGATCGATGGGTTCGCGCTCCCCCACGGTTTGGATAAGGGATACGGGTGGAGTATCGACCCGGAACAAGGTGCCTTCTACCAACCTCTCCCCTCCTCGGTAACCAACCGCGAAGGGGGTGGAAACGCGGATGACTCCGAAGAGAGAGAAGAGGACGCATCCAATTACTGGAGATATCGCCTCAACATCGTTATTCCGATGGAGAAAGAGACTCGCAACGCGCTCACCCCCACAAAGGAAGAGGCGGAGACGTCGCAGAAGCCAAGGAGATCGAGCAATGGATAAGCTAAAAGAGAATCCATTCATGGCCGGAATCGGAGGAGCGGTCCTCCTCTTCCTTATCCTGGCAGGAGTTCTCATTTTTCCGATCTGGAGTGACAAAGGTACTCTGGAAACCAAGATCAAACGGAAGAAAATGCAACTGAACTCGGCCAGTCTAAACACCCCCGGTCGACCCGATATCCATTCCTGGAATGATCAGAAGTTTGACAAGGATCGTCCCGAAGAGGAAACGGACTATTGGGGGAAATTGGTTGCTTCTTACCTTGAACTCGCAAAGTTCTTCTCTGAATACGACCTGCTTCTGGAGTGGTGGATGACAAAACCGGCCCCTCCCGAAAACAGAGATGCGCTCGCCGCGTACAATGATGACCGCACCTGGGTCGAAAGTATGAGAAAGACTCCGGACAAGGGTGCTTTCACGGGACAGCTCCAGGATGCACGAAAAAAGTTGGAGGAAAAGCTCACGACCCGAACGCCTCCTGTGAAACTCGGACTTCGAGACGAAGAAGGGGACGAAATAGAAGATCCAAACGCGATCACGTTTGGATATAACTGGGAAGATGGCATTCCTTGGGACACACTTTCACGAGAAAACCGGGATGAAATCCTTACGGCACTACAAAAACGATTTCAAATCCGGAAGCGAATCACGAATATCTGCGCCGAAAACCACGTAGAAGTCAAAAGGCTTGTGGACATCTATTTCTTTGCAAAGATCTCCAAAAGCCTCCGAGGCATACAGAGATGGGAGCAAAGACCTCAGGCGGGAATGGGAGACGAGATTCCCTACCCGGCCATTCCAGACCGGAGTACGCCGGACAAATTTAAGGAATTTGCTCTCCCGGGAGGGCTCGGGAAAACGCTCACTTTCGGGGTAACGGTCGACCTTCGGTACAGTGAAGTCGAAAAGTTTCTCCAGGCCATTCTCAATCGAGATATTCAACCCAATATCCTTATCAACGTTTTAGGTGCGCGAATGACCCTGGCGCCGAAATACGATGAAGAGACCGGAAGCGTGGCCTATCAGAATGAACCCGACCAGAGCTTCCAGTACCAGGAAACAGGCTCTTTGAGTGAAACGGCTGAAAACAAGGCCGAGGCAACACGAGAGTTTTACCAGAAACAGGCGCCGATGATGGTTCGGCTTATACTCACCTGCCAGGTAATCGATTTTGATCCGTCCAATCTGCCCGACTGGGCAAAGAAACATCTTCCCGCGTGGGCCCAGTAAGAGGAGAAGAATAATGTCAGAAGAAAAAAAACCGAGTAAAGCACAGCTCTTCCTCATGGAGCACGGTGAAAAAGTTGCCTTGAGTGTGGCGGGAGGATTAGTCGTCCTTTACCTCGTCATGTTCTTCGGTTCCTCTGGAGGAAACCCGGATGTCACTGCGGTAAACAACTCTTCCAAAAAAATCCAACTAGAGAGCGCCCAACTTCATGAAGATGCACGGAAAGCGCCCGAATTCCCCAAAAGCTCAGAGAACACGAACGAATTCCTGGAAAATTGGGCGACCCCGGCCGCGTCCACCCCCTTTCCCGCGGGAGATTGGGCCACCTCCCTGATGCCCCGGGGAAAAGCCGAAAACCTTGCCCACGTAGAAATAACAAAGAAGCCGTGGGCCCTCGCTTCCGTACAGTTTGACTCCATCCAGGCTTCGGCGCAGGGAATCACATTAGTTTGGTCGAGTGTTGACCCGGATGATCCCGAGGAGAAAAACATCGCCGAGATCGACACCTTCGTCATCGAGCGAAAGAATCCGGATGGATCGAAAACGACACTGGGAGAGGTAAAAGGGGAAGCTCTTACCTGGCTAGATGAAGATGTAAAAAAGAAGACTTCCTATGAATATCGAGTGACTCCCATTACGGACAACCCTCAATATCGACAGATCAACTACAACGGAAAAGGTGAGGATACGGGCTGGAAAACAGGAACCAGTATCGATATCTGGAGGATCACCTTCTCCAATCCAAGCCCGACAGAAAAGCGTGCTTACGTCACGATTGAAAAAGATGACAAGCAGCACGGAAAAGTCAAAGTCAAACACTTCCAATCGGTTGGAGACAAAATTGGATGGTGGAAAGAGAAGAAAACGATCCTCGAAAAGGATGAGTTCGGTCGGGAAACAAAAAAAGAGACGAACGAACTTACAGCAGACCACATCGTTCGCGTAAAAGGAAAATCACTCGACATCGGCTTTAACACCGGAAAAACCCTCACCGCCATCGAACTTCGTAATTACAAGATCACAAGACAGGAGTGCGAGGTAAAAAATGGAACCTGCACCCTGGTAGACCGGATCATGATCGAGAAATATCCGATAAAAGTGGTCGTCTACAAAGATGAGGACGGAAAGGAAGTCGTCTGGAAAATGAAGGATCCGAGCAGTCATCCAAAGGCAACGGGAATATATACCTGTGATGAACATAAAGTCGCACCCCCAAAATAGCCTCGCTCGGGAACAGTTTCCTGCAGGGATCGGGGACATAAGCCGCGTCTGAAAAGTGTAGATTTCGCTTGTTCGTTCGGGCGGGGTCTCTATACTTCAGGATCTTCGCGTCCGGTCGTGGGGAAGCGATCGAGGGAAATTATATATCCGGTAGGAGTTCATAATGAAGGCAATCCAGGCAGTCGTCGCACTCGCAATGACCATTCTGGTCTCGGCAGGTTGCTCCAGCAGCCCAACGCGCTCTGCGACCCCTGAACCCACCTCTCCAACCCCGCCTGCAAATGCAGAATCTCGGTCGACACCAGAGGTCGCCCAAGAAGGGGCCGAATGGGATGAACTTCTCCGAAAACTTCGGAAAGAGTACCAGGTAAGCGAGCAAGAGCAGGATGCTCAAGCGGACGAGCACTACAAACTGGCCGAACGCTACTACCAGGCGGGTGATTTTGAAAAAGCCGAGATGGAATGTGAAAAAGCTCTCCGCTTAAATACGGATCACGCTGCCGCACATGCCCTTTTCCTCGAAATACAATTCATCCTTCGACGAAGCCCCACCACACCTCGAGGGGATGAATACGATAAGTACGTAAAACAGGCTCTCGTTCAACACAGTCAAGTGCTTGCCGAAATCGACCAGGCGTATGCCCGGGGAGTACGCGCCTATAATCTTGCCAACTACAAGGAAGCCGAAGATCAGTTCCGACAAATCCTGGAATACGTCAAATGGATGCCGTCCGGCGCTGAGTTGGAAACCCGCCGCCGCCAAGCCACCGGCATGCTGGAAAAGACCAAGTCAGCAGCACGGAAGAGTTCCATTGAAGAAGCGAAATCCCGGAATGCTTTCATCGAGGAAGAAAAACAACGGGATGAAATCCAGAGGCTTCTGGAGCAAAAACGGGAACTGGAACTTCTCTTCGGTCAGGCACAACTGTTCTTCGAGAAAGAGCAGTATGAATATTGCATAGAGTTGTGTGACAAGATTCTCTACATAAACCCCAACCTCAACTCGGTTTCCGAGATGAAGATGGTGGCCCAGAGACTTCGTCACATGCGTGACCACCGCGATAACCTTCAAGAATATGTGGAAGAATGGAAACGCACATTCGAAACGGTGGAAATGAATGCGGTTGTCCAAGCCGCGGAACTCGAGTTCCCGGATCACGCTATTTGGGAGCAGATCCGCCAGAGACCTCCCCGAGGAATCGCGGAAATGGGAGAAGAGATCTCGGAAGAGGATCAGAAGATTCTCGATTCACTCAAAAATACTCGAATCACCCTGACAGACTCGGATCAGACGCTCTCCTCCGTGATCGATTACATCCGAGACTACACTGGTTTGAATTTCCACATTGATGGGAAATTGATCGAGGACCCCGATGCAGAGATGGTTTCGATCAACGTAAAGGATATTCCCCTGAAGGGTGCGCTCGATCTCATGCTACAGCAGATTGATTGCGCCTATTATATCGAAGACGGCGTGGTCATCATTACGAAGAAGGAAGGCTTAAAGACGACCGTAAAACTCGAGTTGTACGACGTCCAAGACCTTACCTATGGATTGCAGGACTTCCCCGGAGTGGATATTTCCCTGGCGCAGGATTCCCTCGGAGTTGATACCACAGAGGAAGAGGGAGAAATACAGCAGTTCACCGGGGATGACCTCGCAGAACTGATCCAAAACAATATCCATAAGAATGCCTGGGATGATGCCGAAGGCCAGTCCATCCTCCATAACAATGGACTTCTCATCGTCCGCAACACCATTGAAGTGCACAAGTCGGTCCGGAAATTCCTCTCCCGTCTGCGCGCCTCGACTGGGATTCTCGTGGCGGTAGAGTGCCGTTTCCTTACTGTGGAAGATACCTTCCTCCAGCAGATCGGAATGGACTTCCGGGATGCGGATCTCCTCTCGACAAACGAGGCAAACCCTCGTGCCGTTGGAATTCTCAATCTCGACGATATCTCGACGAACACGCTCTTCCCTGAGTTTGTCAGTCCTGGGGGAGGCCTTTTGGCAACAAGCCCCGGTATCACCGGTCAGTTTGGGGACTCCGTCGAGAGAAACCTCGGAGCGCGCGTGCAAAACATCATGACCGGAGACTTCCTCGTCCAGCAATTCTATAGCAATGTCCTCCCTCCCACGGGGGGAGCCACCCTTCAGTACACGCTGATGGACGACATCTCCCTCGAAATGATTCTGCGGGCGGTCTCGAAGACCCAACGGGCCCATATGCTGACAGCACCGAAATTGACCCTCTTCAACACCCAGAGGGGAAACATTCGAATTTCGAACCAGTTCGCCTATATTCGTGATTACGATATTCAGATCGCAACCGCTGCCGTCGCCCCGGACCCGATCCCGGATGTCGTTTCGGACGGAATTACGCTCGATGTTCGACCCATTGTCAGTTCCGATCGTCGATACGTCACCATTGAACTTCGCCCGACCGTCGCCAGTCTCTTCCCACAACCTCCGGGCGTCTTCAGCATTACCATAAACCTGTCGGTGCCGGGGAACCCGGTTACCCCCGCCCTACCGGTCAATATTGAAACCCCCATTCTCAACGTTCAGAGGCTCCGAACCACCGTGGTAGTCCCGGATCGAGGAACCTTGCTCATCGGGGGTCTAACGGTCTTTTTCGAAGAAAATGCGGAGAGTTCGATCCCGGTTTGGAGAAATCTCCCGATCCTGGGGAATCTCGGTTCCGAAAAGGTCAAGGGGGCTCAAAAACGACAACTCCTTATTATTGTAAAAGCCCGGATCATCATTCCGGACGAGGAAGAACGTCGCAAGTTTGACTAACGGATGCAGGGGGAGTGAAACTCCCCCTGCAGAAGTTTCTTGGGTTTCCCACATCTTCTTGGTAAAACCGAACCTTCATTAGGCTGGATACGTTTACTATTCGCATGTCTTCTTTTCTGTGAGGATAATCATCACATGCGACACATCGCTCTTATCGCAATCTTCTCTCTCTTCTCTCTCCCCGCCGCCGCTTCCACCGACGACTACGATCTTGCGGCTCTGCTCGTTCAACGGGGATGGTTTGATCTGGCGGAAGATCTCTTCCAACGGATCAAGTCGGATACAAATCTTTCCAAGGAAGATAGGTCCGAAGCGGAGTATGGTCTCGCTCGCATCAACCTCGTCCGCGCCGAGAACGTCCGTGACCCACAAAAAAAGGTGGACGAGTGTGACAAAGCGATCGAAGCGATCGACAAGTTCATCAAAGCAAACTCGAGGCATCCGAAGAGAGCGGAAGCGCTCGCCGATATCGGAGATCTCCGACAACTCAAGGGAAAGACCCTTGTTCAACTAGCGAAGACCGACCCGGATGCGCTCGACCTCGCGGAGGCAGAGTTCGACAAGGCCGAAGCGATCTTCGAAGAACAGATCAAAGAACTCAAAAATAAAAAAGTCTCTCCTCCCGATTCGGAAGACCGGACAAAAAGCCCTGAAAAATATAAGAGGGATCTCGAAAAGTGGGATAACCATGAACGGGCCATGATGTTCGCGAAATATAACAAAGGAATCGCGATCTTTAACCGCGCGGAAACCTATCGAGAAAACCCAGAAAAACACAAGGTCATGAAACAAAAACTCGAAGATATGAATAAGCTCTTCGGGGAATTCATGTGGGACTACTCGACCTATTTCCTCGCCTACGATGCCGCCATCTATATGGGACGAGCCTCCATGATTCTGGCCAAATATGCCGACAGGGCGAAAGCAGAGCGGTATTGGGCAAACTGTTTCCGGTATATAGGGACATCAAAAAGTCCTCTGCGAGATCCGGAAGCCCGTCGATCCGAAATGATCCGAGACCTCGGAACGCGGGGGTACTATTACGAAGTCAAAGCCCGAATGGAATACGGAAACACCAAAAAAGGCCGGGCGGCGATCAAGGAGTTTCTAGAGGCAACGAAATTGGCCGAGGAACTCTTCGGCCTCATCCCTTCCGCGAAAAAGACCGATATGGGAAAGGCGGTTCGACTCGAGCAGGCGAAAGCGTACTGCCGTGCCGGAAAGACAAAAGAAGGGATCGCTCTTCTCATTCAGCTGAAAAACAACAATAAAGACAGCTGGGTAGAAAATATGGCAATCGACATTCTGGGAGAATATGCCGGAGAGACCGATCTGAATCTGGCCATCGAGTCGGCCGACAACATCTTCGACAGAGGCGAGTCATGGCTCTACCGGGCGCTTCCAAAATATCGCTCTGCGCTTCTGGCGGTCAAGAACGAAGCCGAGAAAAAACAGCACTACCCCTACTGCTGGTACCAGATTGGTCGTTGCTACTATTGGACCGGTCGCTACCAGGAAGCCGCCCTCGCTTTCGGGAAAGTTGTTTTTGATGGATCCCCCCATATGGAACACGAAATTGCCGGGGATGCCGCAAGAATGAAATTGCAAACGCTAAAACGACTCGTCTTCAGCACCGGAAACTCGGAAGACAAAGCCGAACTCGATCGATATCGTTCGTTTGTTACTGCCCGCTTCCCCAACGTGGTCGGAGAAGGAGAACTCGCCGGCCGGGCGATCGATCTTGAAAACGAGAAGAAGTATCTTGAATCGAATGCACTCTGGCAGAAACTGGCAAAGCAGGGAAATCCCTATCACGAGGAAGCCCTTTTCAGCATCGGGCAGAACTACTACAAGTACGCCCTTCAAAAAAGCAAGGAAACCCCCTCTGAGGCGGACAAGTACTTCGAGAAAGCCATCCGCCAATTCAAGGAACATCTTGCCTTCGTAAAAAACCTCTCGAAACGAACGAAGGGAATCATCCGCAATGCGATCGGATCGATCCTATTCAGTTGCCGGATTCATGGGGATGAACGGTTCTCCAAAGGAAATCCGGGTGAGGCGTTGAAGATCTCCGACCAGATTGAAACAAAGTTCCCCAAGTCGGACCCAAAATTACTCATCGCCATCATGACCGCCCGGCTCAACGCAAAGCTTCGCCTCGCGGAAATGGGATATTGGTACTGCCCCACCTGTACAAAAGCGGTCAAGCCTGGCAGAGCCCGGGAATGTCCCTCCTGCAAGAAAGCGTCCCTCGAGTCCTACCTCAAGGAAGCGGAGAAGGATATGGAGGTTCTCGAGAGAAACTACCTTGATATCGGATTGGGACGAAAAGACTACTTGCGGGCCCTCGCTCTCCTCGCCGCAACGTTTGAGGAATCGGCTTCCAAGCTCGCTGGAATCGAACCGAAACTCGCGAAAGAACTGACTCTCAAAGCGATTGAGTATTATGTGAAGTACACAGAGGAAGAACCGGACGCCCTCCAGGGAAAGAAGATGCTCTATATGGCAGAAAAACTGTTCGCAGCAGCCGAAGGGTTACGCGAACAAGGAACCGATAAGGCACATGAAAAAGCGGCGGAATACTTTGAGAAAGCGGGAGACCTTCTCAAAACCTATATCGCAAACGAGGGAGACCTCAGTAAAGAAGACCCCACACAGGCACGACAAATCCGACGAATGATCACCCGCGCCAATGTCATGTCGGGAAACTATGACGAAGCGATCTCAGACTTGAAAGAGTTGGTCCGCTCTGACCCGGAAATGGGGGATGGAAGTTCCTGGGAAGATCTTGCCGACTGCTACAGAGCCAAGGCCAAGGATATGGATCGCAGTAAAGAACGAGAGAACCTCTACAAAGAGGCCGATAAGATCTATTCCCGACTCGCCTCTGCCCTCATGCAGGCCAACAGGATCAATGACCATTTTTACCGCTTGTTCTACGGGCATGCTCTTTGCCTTTCGGTCATCTCCCCGGACAGGCTGGCAAAGCTCTTCAGCGCGATGGATGCCCGCGGGTACGGTCGCCAATTCGCCTGCGTAAAGTGTCATAAACAGTTCAACGAGAAGGATCTGAAACGAGGAGAAGCGTGCCCAAAATGTGGGAACAAAGAGCTTTTCGTAACCGCCTGGGATGACAGTCTTAAATTTACCTGTGATAAATCCAAGGAAGGCTGTGGAAAAAAATCCACGGCACGGGAAGCAAAGGATTACCAGCGGATGCAGTGTACCGTCTGTGAACACGCCTATCCTGTCAGGGAAACAAACCCTTTCTGCCAAGAACCAGAATGCCCCGGAAAAGGTCGGGGACGCCTTAAAGAAACCATTCAGTGCCCCGACTGCAAGAAAGAAGGAACCACAATCCAGATCGCCGAATGGACCCAGGAGGACTGGCTAAAAGGCCCCTACCACGAACGATTTGAACAACTTCGGGAAGATCTGAAAAACCGTATGCCGAAAAAGCAAGGACGATAGAAAGATGCTGAACAAGACTTTTGCGATGGTCGCGTTTCTCCTGCTCACTTCTCCGGCCTGGGCCCAGAAAAAACAGGATAAGGTGACTCGAAAAGATGGGAAAGAATATCTGGGACGGATCGCAGAAGACAGTTTTAAGCAGGTCCGGATCGGGTCGACCACCATCAAAGCGGCCGAAATTGAAAATGTGGAATATTACGATGCCCCACCCTCTTTTAAGGGGGCCTTAGATGCCATCCAGGAAGAGAAATGGGCCGACGCTCTTTCGGGACTCAAAAGCGCACACAAGAGGGTCGTTGTAGAAAAAAGGCCCCGCCAGAAATGGAAATGTCGCTCATGGTTCCTTCCGTACTACCATTTCTATACCGGATTGTGTGAACGCAATCTCGGCAGATTTGATGCCGCCTTGAAAACATTTGAAAAGGTTCGTGCAAAGAATTCTGAGCCATCCCGATTCTGGGGAGATTCGTTTGAACTCTCCCTCGAATGCCTCCGAGAGAAGGGCGATATGGCCGGAATGGACAAGTTGATCAAGAGCATTGCAACCGCTCCAGGATCCCTCAAATCGAACCTGAAATTACGAGGACAGAAACAGCAGGCCGAGCTTTACATAGACAAAGATAATTTCCAGAAGGCCCTCTCCCTTTTCAAAAAGATTCAGAGCACATCCGACATAACGATCCGAGGGGAAGCTCAGGCAGGAGTAATTCGTTGCCTCGTAAAATTAAAACGGACCTCAGAATTAGAGCAATATAGTCGCCAAATCATCTCTCAAACAAACTCCTCCATCGGTTTGAAACTGATGGCCTCCAATGCACTCGGATATTCCAAAAAAAAATCGAAGGATTATCGGGCAGCCACACGTCATTTTGTTGAGAGCGTGGTTCTTTATGCACCCTCCCGAACCTCCGGATACAGGCAGGAGCATGAAGACGCCCTCTATCAATTGGGTTCGTGCTATTCAGAACTGGCAGAGGAAGCCTCTGAAACGAAGACAAAGAAATATTACCTGGGTGCCGCGGCCAAGTCCTACCGGGAACTGGCAACGACATACCCTTCTGGACGTAAACGGGATGAAGCCTCCACCCTTGCGGATCGGCTGGAAGCAAAATCGTCCAAGTTAAAATAATTTGGCACGACCTGCTTAAATTGCTAAATTTTAACCTTCTTGCCGCAGAACAAGTAATGCGGAACCGGTAAGGAAACGCCGGATAAATTGAATCAGAAACCTACTACGAAAAGGAAGCTGGGATGACAGGTTTACGACTCCCGGGGAAATCGGTATGGATGTGGGCATTCATCTTCGTCATTTTCTGTAATCTGACCCTCGCGGGTCCCGCCTTCGGGCAGGATGGGGGGGATGTCGTTGAAGCGCCCGGCTTCTTCGAAGTGGCTCTCGGTGGAGGATCTATTCTTGGTCTCCTCATCGTCGGGATTCTCTTCTTCTGCTCCGTTGCGACAGGCGCGTTGGCGATTGAGCATTATGTGACGATCCAAAGAGACAAACTCGTGCCACCAGAGATTGTCGTCGAACTGGAAACACTCCTCGACGAAGAGCAGTACGAAGAGGCAATTAATCTTTGTGAAGCGAGTAAGAACTACATCACCAACATTGTTGGGTCTGCCATCTCCCGGGTCGGAGAAGGGTACGAATCGATGGCCGGGGCCGCCGAAAGTGTTACGGAAGAAGAAAACCTCAAGCTGATTCAGAAAATCAGCTGGCTGGGTCTTATCGGCAATGTCGCCCCGATGCTCGGACTGTTCGGAACGGTTCTCGGTATGGTCATTGCCTTCGGAGATATCGCGAACTCGGCTACCCAGCCATCACCAGCAGAACTGGCCGGGGGTATTTATACCGCATTGGTCACCACCGTCTGGGGTCTTGTTGCGGCGATTCCTGCACTCACCTTCTATTTTGTCTTTAAGATGAAGGTTCAGCGTCTCTCCTTTGAACTCTCTGCAGTCGCCATGGAAATCGTCGAGAGATTCAAGCCAATGGCGCAAGGCGGAAAATAAACGGAAAATGAACCAACGGAGGCCCTCCTCCGTTTCAACATCAGGAACGAACTGGTATGGCGAGAAAAAAAGTAAAAGAAATTGAAGAGCCGGAAACATTTGTCATGACCCCGATGATTGACATTGTGTTCCAGCTGATCATCTTCTTCCTTCTGGTGAATGATATGTCCCGGGCACAGCTCGAAGAGTTGACTCTTCCGAAAGCTTCCAAGGCGATTAAGGAGAAACTGGAAGATCCACTGACTTTGGTTCTCAACATCCTTCCCGATGGAGAGGTCAAATATAACCAGAAGACGATCTTCAGGCCGAACCATCAGAATCCCGAAGAGGCGAAAACAAAGAGGCTCGAAGATCTCTTTGAGGCTCGGCGCCTTCAAAAGCGTTTCCAGGAAGGGGGAGATGAAAACTGGGTCAAATACCCGGTTCTGGTTCGTGCGGACAGACAGACCCCTTTCCAGTACATACAGTTACTTCTTCAAATTGCGACAAAACATGGCGGTGTGACCAAGGTGCAATTGGGCGCCAAGATGCCCGACCCCAGCTAGACAGGACGTGAAGCATGGCAGAAGTAAAAGAAGAACCGAAACGGCGTAAAAAAAGAAAAATTGAGGATCAGAAGGTCGAAGAGCCACCCATGACCTCAATGATCGACATCATTTTCCAACTTCTCATCTTCTTCATCCTCACGATGAAAATCAAGTCGGTCGAAGGGAAGCTCATCAACCAGCTTCCCAAAGATAAGGGACTTTCCTCCAGTTCCTCCTCCAGCCCTGAAGAACAGGAAGTCCGCATCATTCTCTGCTGTGTAGATGACTCCCAGGCAGATTACATTCGGGAAGTCAAACGTCACCAGAACAACAAAGGAAAACATGAAGCCTCCCTTGAGGTGGAAGAAAAAGCGAACCTCCTGGATACGAAAATCGGAAAGCGTCACTTGGCGCATATTGTTGTAAACGATGTCTGCACCGCCTGGGTCGCCAATAATCCGGTTGGAAAATTGTACAAGACCTGGGTGTGTAAGGCCGGTCACCTGGAGGAAAAGGGACTGAGCGGCCAAGAACGGGCCGACGAAAATGCAAAGCGGTATAAAGAAATCGCAAAGAAAGCGAAGGAACTGTACGACGCTACGCCCTCGAGTAAAGATCCCACAAAACGAGCTCCTGTCATTCTCGACATGGATAGCGCCGTTGCCTACGAACACATCATCGGGGTCATCAATGCTCTAAAGGATATCGGGATTCATAATATTGAGTTTGTTGCCAATGCTCGACACAGCAAAACATACGGCTCCGGGCAAAGGGGTCAATTCGATACTTATAGAGACCAGGTAAGATAAAGCGAATTACAGCCCCCTACCCCCCTTTTCAGCGTCCTTGGCAAAACCCCTCTTTTCGCTGGACGTCTCGCCCCATATGGGTAGAATGCTCGGACTGTTTGGCGGCTTTTTTATGAAGGAAAACCGACTTTCGGTGCGTCCCCTTATATAGCCAAGAGGGCTTCATGGGGGTCCCTCTTCCTACTGGAGGAATAAACATGTCCCAGCGCTTCACTGTCCAATGGTTACTCTTCTCGTCTATCCTGGCCCTCCTTCTGAGTGGCTGCCAGAGCGCCCAACCGCGCGACCGGGAACCGGTCCTTGCGGAAGAAGCGCCCGAACAGGAGCCGGTTGCGACAACGGAAACGACACCGACCGAACCGGAAAGGAAGAGCCCTCCCGAGGTCAACGCGCAGAACGAAAGCTATCGGAAGATCGCGCAGGACCTTCTAAAGGATAAGACGCTCGCCGAGCAGAAAGGAATTGTGGAAAGCTCCGAGGCCTACAAGAAGGCTCTCAAAGCGTTCCAACAGGGCCGATTCAAAGATGCCCAGAGACTCGCGCGATCCGCGGTCGAAAGCAACCCTGAAAACCTTCAGGCTCGCCAACTCCTCACCAAGATTGACTCTGTTATTGCCGGAGAAGGTTTTGGAGCACCCTCCATCCAGGATAGCCGCGTTCAAGAGATTCAGGTTCGAATCCAGGCGGCCCAGGTCGAAATTACGAATCATATCCGGAACGGAGAACGTTTCTTCAATGCCCGGATGTTTGCTGAATCGATCACAGAATTTGAAGAAGCCGCTTTCCAGATCAAGCATATCCCCTACGATGTTCCGGCGATGAAAAAACTGGAACCCCTTGTTCTCGACCACGTACGAAAAGCGAAAAATGCCCTCAAACTGGAAGAAGAACGTGTTCGGGATATGAAACGAAAAGAGGCTGAGACAGAAGCGTTCGCGCACTCGGTGGCGACAAAACGGGAAATTACCCGAAAGATTGCCCACCTACTCGAACTTTCCTACATGGCGTTCGACCAGAAGAAGTTTGACCAATGCATCCGGTTGGCGGGTGAAATTCTCATGATCGACCCGCACTACACCGTCGCCATGGATCTCAAAGAAGATGCGAAGAAAGCACGGCACCGTCATGAATACTTCAAGTTCATAAAGAAGAAGGTGAATGCCTGGAAAGAACTGACCAGCGCAGATGACGAAGCGGTCATTCCCTACAGTGAGACAGTTCGCTTCCCCTCCCGGGAAGAGTGGGCACAAATCTCGAAACGAATCACCCAATCCGTGATCTCAACCTCCGAAGGGGGAACAACCGAAGATCCCGACATTCTTGCGATCAAAAACACTCTGAATACGATGAAAGTCCCGGAACTCGACTTTGCCGACTCTACCCTCGAAGAGATCGTCAACTACATCCGTGATTATGCAAACCTCAACATTGTCATCGATGGATCGATCACCGATGAAGTCGACCTCGAAAAGACGATTACCTTCAAGGTCACCGATGTCGTCCTGAAGATCGCGCTACGACTCCTTCTCAGTCAATTTGATCTCGACTTCATGATCACAGAAGAGAAGGTCGTCTTCATCACAACGCCTCAGAATGCAGGAGGAAAAGCGGTTGTCGAGCTTCATGACATCCGAGATATCCTCGTCAAAATTCAAGACTTCCCCGGCCCGAACGTTGAACTTTCCTCTCCCGGCGGTGGTGGTGGGGCGCTCACCGGCGCAACCTTTACCCTCGAAGAGCCTACAGAGGCGGCCGTAGGACAGGAACAGATCGAAGAACTGATCAAAGAGAATATTGCACCCAACAGCTGGGACGAGGGCGACTATACCCTTGAGGTGACCCCGAACCAGCAACTTCTGGTCAACCATACCCCGAAGATTCACAAGGAGATCCGCGCCTTCCTGATGAAGTTGCGAAGTTACACCGGAACGATGGTTTCAATCACAGCCCGCTTCATCGCCGCTTTTGATGACTTCCTCGACGACGTAGGGGTGAACATCATCAATCAGAACCCGGGTGCTGAATTCCTTCCCGCCGCAGGAGCCTTCGACGTAACCGGTGCAGGAACTACCGACATTGATGACAACAACGCTGAGGGAGTCATCGGACCCGGTTTTGTAACCAATGAATCCGCCCGATTGGAAGTATATGACCTCCGGGCTCAAAGTTTCCACACCATGCTGCAAGTCGACCCCCTCACCGGTATCGGTATCGACCCCCTCGCAAACCGCTTGAGAAGTCAGGGTGGATTGGGTCTTCAATACCAATGGCTTGGCGAGCAGGCTCTCCAGTCCGTTGTCCGCGCGCTGCACAAGGGACAGAAGGCCACTCTTGTTCAAGCCCCCCGGATTACCGTCTTTAACACGCAAAGATCCCACGTGATGGTCCTGGGGCAACGAGCGTACATTCAGGATCTGGACCCGCAGATCTCCACGTTGTCTGCCGCATACGATCCGGTGATCGGAATCTTGACGTACGGAGTTGTTCTGGATGTTCGCCCGATCGTCTCCAACGATCGAAAATATGTCACTCTGGAACTACGCCCGTCGCTGGCAGAGTTGCAGGCGCTTCGAACCATCGATATTAATACCGGAAACAATAACCCGGCTCCGGGCACGACGGTTATCCAGCTTCCCTGGCTTGTTCTTCAAAAAGCGGAGACGACCGTGGTTGTCCCCGACAGAGGAACGCTCCTGATCTCTGGATTCAAAGACATTATGATGAGGGACATGCATTCAGGGGTACCCTTCCTGGAAAACATCCCGGTTTTAAACTTCTTCTTCTCGAGGAAGGGAAAATCGAGCGAGAAGAGACGCCTCCTGATCCTGGTCACTCCGGAGATCGTCGACCTTGCCGAGCGCGAAAAGGATCAGTATTGATCCTTTCTGGAACTGAAGTGGTTCTCCGTGGTAGAATTCGCCCCTCATGATCAAGGCGATCTTCTTCGACATTGATGACACGCTCTACTCCACAACCGCATTCGCAGAACATGCGAGGGAGGCCGCTCTCGAATCCCTGCGGGCCCATGGGGTACGCCCTTCCCTGGAAGCACTCCAAAGGGAACTGAACGAGGTCATTTCAGAATTCAGCTCCAACTATAACAACCACTTTGACAAGCTTCTTCTGAGGTTGACCAAGCATGACCTCCCGCAAGCCAATCCGGCCATCCTCATCGCCGCCGCCATCCGAGCGTATCACGACGCAAAACAGACCCATTTAAACCCTTTTGAAGATGTCCCCCCCCTCTTTCAATCATTGGCCAAAACAGACCTGATCCGGGGAATCATCACAGCGGGGCTCCAAATTAAACAGGCGGAAAAGCTTCTGCGGTTACAACTCTACCCCTACGTTACCCCTACAGCGATCTTTATCTCTGACCAGATCGGGATCTCCAAACCGAACCCCAAACTCTACCTGAAGGCCCTTTCTGACACAGGAATCGCCCCCAAAGAAGCGATCTACATTGGGGACCACCCCCTCCATGACATTGATCCGGCAAACCAGGTGGGGTTGAATACGATTCTCTCAAACCGGGGAACCAAATACTCTCAAGTGGAAGGGAAGACAAAACCGCACCATACCATTGGAGACTTTACTGAATTATTGACCCTTCTTACGACCCACTATAAAATACACGTTCCTCAAGACAGCTAATTGCAAGAGACTATGACAAACCACGAATTTATCGCCATTATCGACTTCGGTTCCCAATACACACAACTGATTGCGCGCCGGGTACGGGAAGCGAATGTCTACTGCGAGATTCTCCCCCCCAATGTAAAAGCACACCATCTGGCCCAAAGGAACTTACGTGGGATTATCCTCTCGGGAGGACCCTCAAGCGTATATGCGCATAAAGCCCCGGTCTGTGAAAAAGAGATCCTCGAACTTCCCGTGCCGATTCTCGGAATCTGTTATGGAATGCAACTCGGAAGCCAGTTCATGGGAAGTCGTGTTCGTGCCTCCAAAAACCGTGAATATGGTCGAACCGAAATCAAGGTGTTGAAAAAAGATCCACTTCTGAGCCGCGTTCCCAAAAAAACAACTGTCTGGATGAGTCATGGGGATCGTATAGAAGCGCTCGAAAAGAATTTCACCCCTCTTGCCAGTACTCCCCATTGCCAATTTGCTGCCGTAAAGCATAAGAAGAGACCCTTTTACGGAGTTCAGTTCCATCCGGAAGTACACCATACTCCACAGGGCTCTCGCATCCTCCGGAACTTCCTCGAAAAGATCTGTAGATGTTCTGGAGATTGGCGCATGAAGAATATTGTCCGGGAATCGATCCGAGAAATCAGCGAAACGGTCGGAAAAGATAAGGTGCTCTGTGGACTTTCCGGCGGCGTAGACAGTTCGGTTGTTGCCGCCCTCCTGCAGAAAGCGATCGGATCCCAATTGACCTGCGTTTTTGTCGACAATGGTCTTTGCCGAAAAAACGAGGCCAAAGAAATCCGAGCCTTCTTCAAAAAGAAGATGAAACTTCGACTCATCATGGTGGATGCTTCCGAAACTTTTCTACGAAAGCTAAAAGGCGTCTCTGACCCGGAAAAGAAACGGAAGATTATTGGGCATGTCTTCATCGATACCTTCAAAACCGAATCGAAAAAAATAAAAAAGGTGAAATATCTCGCCCAGGGAACCCTTTATCCCGATGTCATCGAAAGTCAGTCCGCCTTCGGAGGGCCCTCCGTAAAAATCAAAACACACCACAATGTGGGAGGCCTCCCGGAAAAGCTCGGATTCAAACTGATCGAACCTCTCCGGACCCTCTTCAAAGATGAAGTCCGTGAAATGGGAAGAGAACTCGGACTGCCCGATGAACTCGTCTCTCGACAACCCTTCCCCGGGCCGGGACTGGCGGTGCGTTATCCAGGGGCGATCGATCGAACCAAACTGGACGTTCTCCGGGACGCGGATGAGATTGTCCGGCAAGAGGTGGAAAAAGCAGGACTCCATAAAATGTTGTGGCAATACTTCGCCGTTCTCCTTCCGGTCTCCAGCGTAGGTGTCATGGGAGACTCCCGTACCTATGAAAATGTGGCTGCCGTTCGTGCCTGTGAAAGTGTCGATGGGATGACCGCCGACTGGGCCCGCCTTCCCCATGAGGTTCTCGCCACCATCAGTTCCCGGATCATCAACGAAGTGCAGGGAATCAACCGCGTGGTCTACGATATCTCCTCAAAACCCCCCTCTACCATTGAATGGGAATAGCCCTTTTTCCCTTTCGTTTCCCCTTCCATCACCAACATATTGTGGTAGGATAATGCCGGATACGCAATGGGTCGTATCATGTGGGGAAGATCGTGCGGGAAAGTGTAGTACAAAATTCGAGCCCATCTTATACCGGTCCGCTTCTCTCTGAGAATGCCCGGGCGGTGCTTGAAAAGCGCTACCTGATTCGAAACAAAGCAGGAGAGGTCGCGGAGACCCCTTCGGAACTCTTCCAAAGAGTCGCTTCTGCGGTCGCTTCTGTCGAATCAAACCAGGAAGAATGGACGGAGAAATTCTACCGCCTGCTTACTTCCCTCGACTTTGTCCCAAATTCCCCCTGCCTCATGAATGCCGGACGACGTCTTGGTCAACTCTTCGCCTGCTTTGTTCTTCCGGTCAAAGATGCGATCGTTTCGGAAAACGATGACGGGATCTTCGACACGATGCGTTCCACCGCGGTGATCCATCAATCCGGAGGGGGAACAGGATTCGACTTCTCCCAACTGCGGGCGGAAGGAACCCGAATTGCTTCCACAAATGGACGATCGAGCGGCCCCCTTAGCTTCCTCCGGGTCTAT
>PVBE010172054.1_pt1 | contig 57248 bp, 47 predicted proteins | sample 1631181 | NCBI WGS metagenome assembly PVBE01 (sample SAMN08397723, study PRJNA350692) | Marine metagenome, whole genome shotgun sequencing project. | isolation source: water | place: Pacific Ocean | collected 2012-04
CTCGTCACGCTCGGGACAGTAGGCAGTGAGCTGCCCCCCATAGACACAGCCAGTGTCCACCCCCAGGACCACCAACTGACCCTGCTCGCGCCGGATGCGGGGAACGCTTGAGGGGGTGTGGCCGAAGATGACCAGGTTGGGGCCCACGTAGGACTCATACCAAAAGGGCTTGCCCCGGCCCGCGAGGCGTCGCAATGAAGTGATCTCCTCGCGGTCGTGCTCGCTGGGATGCCGCCCGGGAAAGAGACCCGCATGGACGACACACCAGGGGCGCCCGTCCGGAGTGGGGCCCGCACCAGGCAGATCTTCCTGTTCCATATAGAACCCGGAGTGAGTCTGCAGGAACCGCAGGACGTCCGCCCTGCGATCCTCGGCAACGTGGCAGGGGCGCCGACCATCTCCGGCCATGTCAGCCTCCTCCAGCGCGTCGAACTCTTCGCGCACCTCAGGGCGGTCCGCGCCGTCCGTGCGCTGTGGAGCCAGCCCGAAACGATCGAGGAGTCGCATCTCGTGGTTGCCGAGGATGAAGCGCACATGGGCCTCTTGCAGGAGGTCCATCACGCCAGCGGGATCCGGGCCGCGATGGAACAGGTCCCCCACGGAGAGCAAATTGTCCCCGGGATCCAGAGGGATCTGCTCCAGAAGCTGGGCCAGCTCGCCGGAGCAGCCGTGAATGTCACCAATGATCCAAGTCGCCATAGGTTGAGGTTACCGATCCGAAGGCCGAAGGACCCAGCGGAAAGAATGATTGCGGATTCCAAGAATCCGTACTCGGTCCGGGCATTGCTCGCCTCGTTCGAATCGGAGCGGTGCAACAACGGCGCAACGGTCCAAAAAACCGACCCGTGCTTGGGATTTCCAAGTGGACGGCGGTGAGGACACCCGGAACCGCGCATGTACCCTGAGCGCCCAGGAAGGGGGTGCATATTGCCAATGGAATGTGCCCCACCTGACCGCTATACAACGGATTAAGGGGGTCGTGTCCCGCTGGTAGGGCTCACGAGCTCGCCCCCCGACATCGATTCCCGCCCCTCGATCACTCGCACGTTTCGGTCATGCCACACCCCATTCAGGCTCCGCCAGGCCCCAGAACGACGGTGGCTCCGCTCCAATCAGGAGCTGAGTTGCCCTGGCAATCCCCGCTGGAGTGGGACGACGGTGGTCTGAATCTCAATGAGAACCCGCAAGATGGCGAGAATGGACACGCTTGGGAACAGCTTCAACCGCACGGCATCTACGCCAGATTCGGGCGCCCGATCCTAAACACCCTCCTCATCTTGGTCAGCCTACCGGTGGTCGTTGCCGTGACCCTGCCTCTGTTCCTGATCAACGCAATTCGCTTCCGTTCGTTCAGGCGGGCGATCTTCGTTCAGGACCGCATCGGCCACCGCACACGCCCATTCAAGCTCTACAAGTTACGCACCATGGACGACTCCCATGGGACCGAGTATGAGGCTTGGCAGAAAGGAGACGAGGGCCGAGTACCGCCCTTCGGTCAGTTCCTGCGCCAGACCCACCTGGACGAGTTGCCCCAGATGCTGAACATTCTGCAGGGCAACATGACGTTTATAGGCCCGCGCCCCGAGATGAAGGAGACCCACTCCTTTGCTTGCAAGCACGTGCCCCACTTCGCGCGACGCAATGCCCTGCTCCCGGGTATCACGGGCTTGGCGCAGATCACGACCGGTTACGCCAGTAACGATGCCCTCATGTATCAGCGCAAGTTCGAGCAGGACGAGGCCTACCGCCGGGAGTACTCCCTCTCCGACGACTTGAGAATCCTGCTGCGGACGCCACTCTGGATGGTGCGCATGCGCGGCTGGAGGAGTTAAACGGCCTCAGCCCCTGCGCCGACCCACGAGACCTAGAGGAGGTCGACGAGCGCGTCGGCCAGGAGCGGGTGCTCGAACTCAAAGCCAGCCGCGAGTGCTGCGGAAGGTCGAACCTCCTGACCCGTCAGCAGAAGAGTGGACCGCTCGCCCAAGAGCAGGCGCAGGGCAAGAGCCGGAGCCGGAAGTAGCGCAGGCCTGCCCATGGCGCGGCCCAAAGTCCGTGCAAAGGTGCGCTGATCCACACACCCCGGAGCCACGCCGTTGTAGATCCCCGCACGATCGCCATCCTGGGCAATGAACTCGATCAGACGCACCAGGTCCTGGACGTGAATCCAAGGGAAGCTCTGACGCCCAGAACCAAGGGGCCCACCCAGGCCCAGCTTGAAGGGCAGCAGCATGCGCTTGAGGGCTCCGCCATCTGCCCCCAACACCACTCCTATTCGTACGGTCGAGACCGGGACTCCCGCTTCCTGCGCCACGGAGAGGGCGCCCTCCCACTTCACGCAGAGCTGCGCGAGGAAGTCCTCTCCAGGTGGACTCGACTCCTCCTGCACTTCTCCAGGGGCATGCGGGCCGTAGTAGCCCACAGCCGAGGCCGAGACGAGCCGCGGGGTGTGCCCCTGCCGGGAAGCCTCGACACACGCTCGTGCCAGGAGCGCGGTGGTCTCCACCCTGCTGCGCTCCAACTCGAGCTTGCGCGCGGGGCTCCAGGCCGCATCCATGACGCCGGCGCCAGCCAGATGCACGACCACATCGGCTTGCAGGACCGCCGGCAGGAGGCTCTCCATCGTCCAGTCACAGCCCACGTTCGGACGTCGACTGATGACCTCTACTCCCTGCCCACCGCCACGCAAGTGGTTGAGGAGATGCGTGCCCACGAAACCCGTCGCGCCACTGATGAGGTAGTTCATCGCAGGGGGAGGCTAACCGCTGCCCGCCGGTGCATGAGAGCGGATCCCTGGACAACTCTCCGGAACGGAACGGGTCAGCCGATGAGGGGGGGCAGGTGAACGTCGAACTCCACGCTGCGTTGGGCGAGGGCAGCAAGGGGGGCCTGTCCGGGATCCACCAGACCCGCCTCCTCCAATGGGCCCGCGCTTGCCACGACAACGCGTGTTGCCTGCACCTCCAGGGGTGGATGCCACACGCTGTAGCGACCCAGGCGCCCATCGTACCGGGTGAACCAACCCAGGGCAGGATCCGCCACCTGCGAGGAGCGCAGGGCCGGCGGCACCTCAGAACCCTCTCCAGCTGCCAACCGGATCGACGTCCGACCCACAGCCCCGGGTGCCTCCACGTCCAGAGTGCGAACCTCCGACCCCTCCCAGCGGCCGATCACCTCGACCGGTTCATGCACCCAGGGCATGGACCAGAGGCGTCTCGGAACGACCGTCCAGCGACTGCCCAGCACCGTGCGGAAGAAGTAGACGCCGGTCTGCTCCCCGCGGTGAACGTAGGCCCGGTAGTTGATCTGGCCACAGGAGATCCGCGCGAGCGGGCACCCCTTGAAGTGGAAGTCCCGGTCTTCAAAGGCCACGGCCGAGGCGAGGGAACACTCACGCCCATCCACTTCGAAGACCTGGGGTTCGATTCCCTCAGGTAGAGCCCGCGCCAAGCGTTCGGGCTCCATGGCCCAGGTCACGATGCAGAAATGGTCCAGGCGCGTGTTGGCGTGCCAAGGTCGTCCAGCCGGTCGCTCTCCCATCGGGAAGGTACCTGGCAACGGGCGACTCAAACCGTGACTTCGCCCTCGGCCCCGAGCAGATCGGCGTGGCGCTCCAGGATGGGATCCACTTCGGCCGCGATGAACTCGAGCACCTGCTCCGGAGCCCGGCCGACGAAGTGCTTGCCGTCGAGCAGCTCATCGAGGCGCGAGGACAGGGCGCTGAAGGCGGGATCCTCGGCCAGGCGACGCTTCATGGTGTTCTCGCCGCCCGCCTTGATCTCCGCCGCGGCCTCGTGGGAGTGCACGCGGATGCGCTCGTGCAGATCCTGACGATCCCCTCCCGCCTTGACGGCCTCCATCATCAGGTTCTCTGAAGCCAGGAAGGGCAGCTCGGCATCCAGGTTGCGCGTCACGATGGCGGGATTCACGACCAGACCACCAGCCACATCGAGGTACAGGTTCATGATGGCGTCAACCGCCAGGAAGCTCTCGGCCAGGGCCAAGCGCCGGTTGGCGGAGTCGTCCAGCGTGCGCTCCAGCCACTGGTTGGCGGCGGTGTGGGCTGTATTGCCTAAGGTCTCCATCACGAAGCGCGACAGGGCGCAGATGCGCTCGGAGCGCATGGGGTTGCGCTTCCAGGGCATGGCCGAGGAGCCGATCTGCTGCTTGCCGAAGGGCTCTTCCAGTTCGCGCCGGTTGGCCAGGAGGCGCAGGTCGGTAGCGAACTTGTGCGCGGACTGGGCCACGGAGGAGAGCGCCTGACAGACGCGGAAGTCCAGCTTGCGCGGGTAGGTCTGTCCGGTAACACCGAAGGTGCGCTCGAAGCCCATGCTCCTGGTCACCCGTTCGTCAAGCTCGCGCACCTTGTCGTGATCTCCATCGAACAGCTCCAGGAACGAGGCCTGTGTTCCGGTGGTGCCCTTGACCCCTCGGAATTGCACGCAGGACTCGGCGTGGTCCAGGTCTTCGAGATCGTGGACCAGATCCTGCAGCCACAAGCAGGCTCTCTTGCCCACGGTGGTGGCCTGGGCGGGCTGGTAGTGGGTGAACCCCAGAGTGGGCAGCTCGCGCCACTCCTCAGCAAACCCCTTGAGGCGCTCGATCAGGCTGACCACCTGCCCGCGCACGATCCGCAGACCGTCACGCAAGATGATCAGGTCGGTGTTGTCCCCGACGTAGCAGGAGGTGGCGCCAAGATGAATGACCGGCCGCGCAGTGGGACACACGTCGCCCCAGGCGTGGACGTGGGCCATTACGTCGTGGCGCAGCCTCGACTCGTACTCGGCTGCCAATTCCAGATCCAGGTCGTCGGCGTGCTCGCGCAATTCAGCGATCTGCTCGTCACTGATCTCAAGGCCCAGGGCCTGCTCGGACTCCGCCAGTGCGATCCAGAGCTGCCGCCACGTCTTGAACTTCTTGTCGTCAGAGAAGTTGTGGCGCATGGCCGCCCCCGCGTAGCGGGTGGACAGGGGGCTCTGATAGCTCTGAGGATCGGGGTTCACGCGTCGTCTCCGGGACTGGGGGCAGGGAGGGCGGGGGGTGCAGTCTACTCGCTAAGGCTCCGCGCCTCTGCCCCTACACGTCCAAGAACGTGAAGCTCGCCGCGATACAGCACAGAAACACCCCATACAGACAGCGAATGACGACCCCTGCGCTTGTGGCTTCGGGATCGGAAATATACGCGGCGACCTTCAGTGTGCAGTACATGCCCATCGCATCGGCCAGCCAATCCAGGGTCGAGGAGTGGCGTCCGAGGACGAACGACTGATGAAACTCGTCAACACCCGCATAGGTCAAGATCAAGAAAACACGACCACCCAAGGTCTCACGATCGAATTGGATCCAGCCCTGGAAGCGCCGGGCCGTTGGTAGGAACAGGAGGGTCAGAACGCCAAACTCAAATGGGTGCGCCAGATTCGCGAAGAAGGCCAAGGTCTCGTGGGGGTCGCTGCCCAGGGGGGTGGACAAGCTGCTCACGTACCAGATCAGCCCCATCCACAGGCACGCGGGGACCCATGCAAATCCACGTGGCTGGCGCATGAGCAGGAGCCCGATGCGGCGCAGGAGCCCGAGTAGGCCGCCTCGTGCTTCGCTGGCAGCCGCACCCCTGCGGTGCTCGGCAACCCCGCTGATGGGTACGCGACGGCGGGCACCGAGCTCAATCCTGTGCGCCATGGACCTTCTCCACCCGGAACATGACGCCACGGCCACCTTCGCGAGCGCAAACGTTTATGGCGTCCACCATCGTCGTCAACAAGAAGAGGCCTCTCCCACGCTCCCCCAAGGGATCGAAGGCACTGCCATCACTCTCCCCCATGCGATCTTGCAGCTCCCGGTCGAGCTCACCCCCGGAATCCGCGACCGTCAGCACCCAATGGTCGGGGGCCACGTGCAGGTGCGTATCCACCTGCGCACCTTCTTGGGCATCGCTGACCTCACGTGCCCCTCCTCCCCCACCATGGTCGATGGCGTTGTCGATCAACTCACCTGCCACGAACTCCAGCGTCTCCAGGGCACGGTCAGTCATCCCCCGCTGGGACCCGAACTCCCGCAGCTCCGTTCGAGCACGACGACCCACTGCATGCGCAGCGATGAACTCCAATCGCAGGTGGGATCCATCTTCCTCCCGCCGCATACTCACGGCCCCGCCTCCGGCTCAGCGGACAGCGGCTCCAGATACAGGGACAGGTCGAGGGCCTGCACGGAGTGGGTCAAGGCCCCGATCGAGAGGCGCTCGACCCCCGTGGTGGCGAAAGCCGCAACCGTCTCGAGCCGGATGCCGCCTGAGGCTTCCAGTTCCACCTCTCGCCCAAGGTCACGGGCCTGATCGCGTAGGAGCGGGCAGAGGTCGAGCAGACCTTCGGGCGAGAAGTTGTCCAACAGGATCACGTCCGCGCCACCGCGAACGGCGGCGCACGCCTCTTCCTTGTCGCTGGCTTCGGCGGTAATCCGCACACCCGTGCCCACCTCTCGGCGCAGGCGCTCCAAGGCCTGCTCCAGGTCGCAGCCGGCCAGGGCCAGATGGTTCTCCTTGATCATCGCCTCATCGAACAGGCCAAAGCGGTGGTTCTCACCACCACCACAACGCACCGCGTACTTCTCCAAGATGCGCAGGCCCGGGGTGGTCTTGCGGGTGTCCAGGATGCGAGCCTGCCCCGCAGCCGCCGCCACAAACCGAGCGGTCTCGGTGGCGATGCCCGACATGCGCTGCAACAGGTTGAGAGCCGTGCGTTCGGCCAAGAGCAAGCTGGCCGCAGCCCCCACGCAGATCGCCAGCTCCTGATCCGGTTCGACACGCTCTCCGTCCTGGGCCGCGAGGGTGAAGTCGACCTGTGGATCGCACAGCTCAAAGGTACGAGCGAAGACTCCGATGCCCGCCAACACACCCGCATCGCGAGCCACGAGCCTGGCGCGAGCCCTGGATGCCGCGGGCAGGAGGCCCTCGGAGGTCACGTCCCCGGCCCCGCGGTCCTCTGCCAGGGCGGCGGCGATGACCTCGTCCAGGCGAGGACCATCCAAGGCCTCGGGTGGGCCGACCCGGGGTGCGGGAAGGGGATTCACCGGGGTGTTTTCGGGGGAGGGAGACATGGGAGCAGCGCGCCACAAGTGTACTCCCCCGCCTGCGAGCCCACCGGAGGACTACGAGGGAGCCAATCGCCAGACCTGAGAATTGACCCGATGGCGCTGGAGTTCAAGATGCGCTCCGCAGTGATGGGCCCAATCCCCTTGATTTCGGTCAGATTGGCCCCCTCTGGACCCACGACCCCGGCGCGCCACAGCGCATCGGCCATGGCCAGGGCTCGCGTGGGCCCGACGCCGGGTAGGTCTCCCCAGGCCCTGGGGCTGATGCGGCGGATCGGCGCGGGGGCTTCAGGGTCCAGGATGCACAGAGGCACGGGAGCCGCTGGAGGATCCCAGAGAGTCGGGGTCAAGCGTTGAAGCCCCAGGAAAAACGTCGACGCCACGATCCACCCCACGAGCGCGCGGATCCATGCAGGGGAAGGAGGGGACACGCGTGATCAGACGAGTGGCGCAGGCAGCGGTTGCACCTGCCATACCCCGAGCAATCACCTCAGGGTTGTCCCAGACCTAGCGGAAGGCCTTGAGCTCTTCCGCACTCAGGTGGGGCTGCGGTCCGGTGGGGCGCAGTTCCACACGCGGCAGGTCCGGATCGTCGGCGCCAGCTTGTTCGAAGGCCTCCAAGTAGAGCTTCAGCACTTCGTCCACGAAGGTCTCAAGGTGCCCCTCTTCAGTGATGATGGTCTCCGTTTCACTCCCACTGATCTGGCCCTCCAGCCCACCCTCGGCAGGCCGTACGCTGCACAGGGGCAGTCCCCGGTAGCGCCATCCAAGGAGCTCGCCCGAGGCACGGCACTCCACGTCTCCGTCCATGCGGTCGAATCGCTCGATGAGATCTCGTGCCCATTGCTGAGGAATCTCAGCAAGTGAGGTGAGGAACATCTCTTGGGTGTCCTCCGCTTCAGGTGCCTCGGCCACGATGGCCTGCAGGTACATGCCCGACGACCGTTCGCTCTCCAATCGGCAGCGCTGCAAGAGCGCTATGGAGGCAGGAATCAGCGGCCCCATGCGCTCCACCTGGCGAGGTTCGAATGTATCGGCTATGAGCACGACCAGGGGACTCTCAGCGGCGGACTGCCCGCTCTGGCCCAGATGCGAAGCCAACAGGTCCTGGTAGGTGTTGACCCATGCCAGGGTGTCCAGAGCCTGGAGGGCAAGGGAGTCCTCATCCCCGTTCACGAGCAGAGTCAGGATCGTCCGCCCCGCACCGTCGAACCCCACCAGGTCCACGACAAGTTTGCCGCCCAGCTGGAGATCCCGGTCCACGATTTCGAGGCCCTCGAAGACCCGAGCCAGACCGGCCTCCAGCTCTGCCGAGGCTTCCAGTTCAGGCCGGGGATCGGCCGTGGCCTCCCGCTTGCGTGGAACTTTGGTGATGTTGGCGCGATCAGATCCGGGATCCTTGGATGAGGTCATGGTCAAAGCGTTCCCAATGGAGAGGCGCGATTCAAGTAAGTGAGCGCCAATGCCAGGGCATCGGTCGCATCGAGACTGTCGGGGAGCTCTGCGGGATGCAGGGCTCTTGCCACCATGCGGGCCACCTGCTGCTTGCCGGCCGCACCGTTGCCCACGACCGATCGCTTGGCGACGGCAGGTGGATATTGGACGATTTCAGAGCCAAAGCGTGCTGCGGCGGCCAGGGCCACGCCCCGTGCCTCCCCGATGCGCAGGGCCGACTGAACGCTCTTTCCACAGAACGCCTCCTCCACCACGATCACGCTGGGCTTCAGACGAGCGATAAGGGCCTCGAGTTCACGGGCCAGGTAGCCCAGGCGTTGGGGCACGTCCTCTTTGGGTGAAGCCCGCAGCACTCCCGCAGCCAGCAGCACCGGGCCCGCCTTGCGGTCCACCACCGCTCCATAGCCCACGACCAGGGTGCCCGGGTCGATGCCCAGCACGATACGGCCGGTGAAGTCGTCAGGAACTTCGGGGAGGGCGGAGTTGGACAAGGGTGGATGAGAGGTTGGAATCGGGAGGGTGGTTCCCATCCCGGTTGGAGCCCGTACCCTACGGATCCTTCGGGGCCCATTCCAAATGCCTTCTTCTCCGTTCGTCTCCGCCGTGCTCCTCGCGGCTGGCCAGTCCACGCGCATGGGCACGGGACCGCGCAAGCCGTTCCTGCGGGTAGAGGGAGACACGATTCTGGCCTGGGCCCTGAGGTCTCTGGCACAGGCGCGCTGCGTGCGAGAGGTCATCGTGGTGGCGTCCCCTGACCAGGTGGATGAGGCGCGCGAGGAGGCTTCGCGTGCGGCCGAGAGTGCAGGGCAACCCGAAGGCTGGGTCAGCGCCGTTGTGGCTGGAGGATCGGAGCGGACCGATTCGGTGCACGCGGGCACGCAAGCCGTCAGTGACACCGCGCAGGTCATCCTTGTACACGATGCGGCCCGGCCCCTCGTTCAGCCCGCCCGAATTGAGCAGGTCGCTGAGCGGGCTCGCGAACATGGTGCGGCCCTCCTCGCGGTACGCGTCTCGGACACCATCAAGACATCGGCAGATGGCACGCAGGTCTCGGGCACCCTGGACCGCTCTGAGCTCTGGGCAGCGCAGACGCCCCAGGCCTTTGACGCAAGACGCTTCCTCAAGGTTCTCGACCAGGCGCGACAAGACGGTGCGATAGCAACGGATGACGCCGCTCTCTTCGAACGCTATGAGGGCAGTGTGACTCTGGTCGAAGGCGACCGGGACAACATCAAGATCACCACAGACGAGGACCTCGTTCACGCCGCCGCCATCCTGCGCGGCCGAGCGAACCAAGAAGCCAATCGAGGAGGAGCAAGAGAATGAACGAACGAGTGGGTTTGGGCTTTGACGTGCACCGCCTCGAAGAGGGGCGGCCCTGCATTCTTGGAGGTGTGACCATCGACCACCCCACGGGCCCTGCGGGCCATTCGGACGGGGATGCTGTTCTGCATGCCATCATCGACGCCCTGACCGGGGCGGCGGGCCTCGACGACGTGGGCACGATGTTCCCCGACACCGACGAGACCTGGAAGGGGGCGGACAGCGCGCGGCTCTTGGAGGCCGTGGTGGAGAGAGTCGGGGATGCCGGCTTCCAGATCGGTAACGTAGATGTGGTCATTGCCACCGAGGGGCCGCGCATCGCCCCCATGCGGGCCTCCATGCGAGAGCGAATCGGTGCGCTCCTGCGAGTGGACGCCGGCGCCATAAACGTCAAGGGCAAGACGCTCGAAGGGCTTGGCGCCCTGGCCGAAGGGCGTGGGGTGGCCGTCCAGGCCATCTGCTTGCTGCGCGAGAGCGGGTAGGAGCTCAGGCGTTCTCGGCGAACTGCAGGTCGTGCAGGCGTGCGTACACGCTGCCCTTGGCGAGCAATTCCTCATGTGATCCGAGCTCGACGAGCCGCCCCTCTTCCATGACGGCAATCCGATCAGCGTTGCGGATCGTCGAGAGGCGGTGCGCGATGACGATGACCGTCTTGTCGACCATGAGGTGATCCAGGGCCTCCTGCACTACAGCTTCAGATTCGGTATCGAGGGCGCTGGTCGCCTCATCGAGAAGAAGTAGCTCGCCCCCATGCAGCACGGCACGGGCGATCGTCAGGCGCTGGCGTTGGCCACCGGACAAGCGCGAACCACCATCAGCCACATCGGTCTTCCAGCCAGCGGGAAGGCCCTCGATGAACTCAAGGATGTTCGCCGCTCGCGCGGCCTGCTCCAACTCCTCCTGGCTGGCGTCCTGCTTTCCGTAGCGCACGTTCTCTTCGAGGGTGGTGTGGAACAGGAACGGCTCCTGGTTCACCATCGCGAACTGCTCGGTCCACGAATCAAAGGTCAGGTCCCGCAAGTCCCCGCCATTCACCAGGATCCGGCCGCCGTCGGGTTCGATGAAGCGCGCCACAAGATCCATGAGGGTGGTCTTACCCGAGCCCGAAGGCCCCACCACGGCCAGGGTCTCACCGGGCCGCACTTCCAGGTTCAGGTCGCGTAGAGCAGCCGCGCCACCATCCGGATAGGTGAAGCTCACGTCCTCAAACACCAACCCCGTACCCAGGCCCTCGCACACGCCGGCATCAGGCCTCTCGATGATGTCCCGGGGCTCCGCAAGCAGCTCTCTCAGCCTGTCGCAGGCCCCCCGCGACTCGGCGATCTTGGCCCAACCTCGGGTGATGACCTTGATGCTTGAGTAGGCGCGCGAGATCAGCAGGAAGAAGGGCAGCAGGTCGCTCGAACGTGAATGAGAGCCATCGCGCAGAGTCAGCCAACCCAATATGAGCAGCACCATCGCCAGACCCATATGGGTGTAGAGCAGTGTCCAGGCCTGTGACAATGCGGTGGAGCGCACCATCTTCAGGTTGGTGCGGATGTACCTGCGCTGCAGCCCCTCGTAGCGCTCGAGCTCACGCTCCTCGGTGCGGAAGGCCTTGACCACCCGGATGCCCATGAACATCTGAGCCAGAGCCTGCATGGACTCCCCCAGCTGCCCGAGACTCTTGGTGCTCCGGTCGCGCACCTTCTTGAACAGGCTCGACACGGGGATGATGAGGATGGGCAAGCCCACGACGATGAGAGCCGTGGCCTGTGGCGCAAGAACGAAGGCGCCTGCCAGCGCAGTGATGGCCAGCAGCGGCTCCTGCACCAGCTCGCGGAGGGCGTTCTGCATCACCATCATGGTCTGGTTCACGTCCGCACCCACACGCGTCAGCAGATCGCCGAAGCGGCGCTTACCGTGGTAGCGCATGGACAGGCCCATCAGGTGGCGAGCGATGTCCATGCGTAGGCCCAGCACCATGTGCATGGTGACCCAGCGGGAGAGCAGGATGAACGCGTAGCCGGTGGCCGCAGCGATCAGAGCGATGATCGCGACGAGCCCGCAGACACGCAGCAGCAGATCCCGCCGCCCTTCGTCACTGTAGTCCGGGGACTTCCCGAGAACCCGCTCCACGGCCCACTCCTTGGCCGCCTGCATCTGGTCTTCGATCCCGCCGAATGCGCCGGGCTCGGCCTGCTCTGCCACAGGCTCGACGATCGCGACGGACTCCTGCGGCGGGTCCTCAAAGAGCACCTGCCAGGTGGGCTTGACGAGGAGGTAGGCCGACTGCTGAGCCAGAGCGGTCACCGTCCCGAGGACGAGGACCAACATGAGCATGCCCAGGTAGGGGCGGGCGTAGGGCCACAGAAGGCGGCGCAGACCTGTGGGAGGGGGGTTCACGGGGCGGATCATCGAGAGCGGCGGCCCCCTTGTAAAGCGCACCCGGGGGAGGGCGCCCTCCTGGCATCCCCCAGGGGGGCTACAGGGGGGCTACACGGGGCGGAAAGCCGATCCCCCTACCGAAAGAACTCCACCTTGCCGCAGGCGGGGCACACGTAGGTCTGGAACTCGACAATGTTCGCGTGGAAGTGGGCCAGGAGCCAGGCCTGCGGAACTGCGTCAGCCTGAGTACGAAGCGCGAGAGGTCCAGCGTCCTTCATGCACGTGCCGCAACGAGAGCAGTCGAGCTCCGATTCCGGGAGCCTGTCTACGTTCTCTTTCATAATGTTATGTCCTCGGTGGTCACGGCGTGCCAAACGGATGGATACCTCCGCCACAGGGAGACGATCCAAACTCACTCCAGGCCGCTCACCTCGGCCTCTTCGAGAGCCTGGTGCGCATAGGCTTGGAAGCTCGTGCGAGCATAGTCATCAGTCAGCATGTTGAAGTGTCGGTCGGTGAAAGGATCGATGGGATTGGTGGGAGCCAATCTCTCCTTGAGGTACACGATGTAATAGCCCTTCGTGCCCTTGTAGGGACCCCCAACCGTCCCCGGCTCCATGTCAAAGAAGATCTTGTCCGTAACCGAAAGTTCGTGCAGATACTCGGAGTAGGGGCTCTCCCCCACAAAGCGGCGGAAGTCATTGCGCGTGGTCGGCTCACCGGTGAAGCGCCCCTTGTTTTTGAGGCCCATGGCCGGAGGCATCTTGCCGCTCACCGGAAGAGGGGGATCCCAATACTCGCTCTTGAGGTCGAGCAGGTCCGACCAGAACTCCGGAAAGCTCGTCAGGTTCTCCGGCGTGACATAGTTGCGACCCTCTTCGAGAGCACTCTGCTTCTCGTTCACCTGATCGATGATGTAGTCGATGTAGTCGTCAATCTCCTGGCGGATCGTGTTGGAAGCCTCCTCAGCACGAGCCCAACCGTCCTCTTTCCACTCGTAGCGTGGAAAGTCGAATGCCGAGACGAGCAACACGTCCGCGCGAGCCTTGCCCAGCCCCATGATGACATTTGCGCGTGGCAGGTGGTCCTGCAGCTCAGGCGGAAGGCTATTGCCCTCCGTGCGCGTGAGCTGTGGGGCAATCAGGGTCTTGTACGACTCCACCAGGTAGGCATGCTCGTTGTAGGCCACGATGGAGGGAAACTGATGCCCATCAAGGGCAAGGAAATCCCAGTTGAACATGGAGTCCTCAAGGTCTGCCTGCATTTGACGGATTTCAGCCAGGAACCCCTCACGTTCCCTCAGGGCGCCCGCCTCAATCAGCTTCTTCTTGGCCACGTATTCCAAGGCCAGAAAGATCTTGGCCTCGTAAACGTCGGCAGGACTGAAGACGTGCTTCATCTCCTGAAAAACGTCTTCGGTCTTGAGCGTCTCGCTGAAGCCTCCGCCCTCGATGGTCATGAGCGCCTCGGGCGGGAGCCCATCGGTCTGCGTCCTGATCTCTACGAGGCTCGCGAGGGCCCTCATGACGTAGTCCCGCAGGAGACTCATCATCATCTCCTCTTCGCGCTTGATGGGCTCGCCTGTCTTCTCCGCCTCCTCCGCTCGCCACTGATAATGCTGTGCGTAGTCCGCTACAAGGTCGAAGTTGGGAGACCCTTGGTGAATCGCCTCTAGAGTGATTTCCGGCCAGTTGTCCGGGTGACCTGGGAAGAACATGGTCTCGAACTCGAGAGTCTGTCGCACCTGATCGTGGTACCAGGCCACGCTCGCGTAGGCCCTGCGGGTCTCGGTGTCCAGATCGAGGCTTGGGTAGCGATCCGTGAACTGGCTGCTGTGGTCCTCGATGCGTCGCGTGTACTCCGCCTCGTCGTACTCCATATAGGCCAATGCGCTGGCCATCTCCACGTCAACCTCAGCCTGCTGCTCGGGGGTCAGGGACCCGAAAGAGGCCCCGGCGTGTCTCGCCGCCGAGATCGAGTTCCTAGTCTCGTATTGGCGCAGCTCGCGCTCTTGCTTGATCAGGACCCCGAGCCGGCGGGAATCCAAGGCGTTGTAGCCCTTGCCGTAGCAGAGGAACCGCTTGATCTCCATGTCTGTGATTCTGTGGCCGTCAATGATCAGCGGCTTGCCCAGAATGGAGTCGGCAGGAGCCTGGTCTGCGGGAGCCCCAGACGGATCCTGAGCCGCCTGGAGGGCGGTGGTGAGAAGGACGGCGACGAGGCAGGTGGGAAACGAGGAGGTCATGGAGAACAAGGGAAATGAGAAGGGCTGAAAGGCTGGGCCGAGAGCTTACGCAGAATGGGCAAAGAAGAGAGTGGAAAGTGGAAATCGGACGCCAAGTGGGTGCCCATGACCTCAAAATCCCGTGGATACCGGTCATGAACGAGGTCTGAGCCGGGATCGGCAGTGGCTCCTGCGTTGCAGGTGGGTGCCACCGCGCGGTGAGTGGCGGCGGGCAAGGCTGAGCCCTCACTTTGATCAACCGACGGCAGATCCCAGAACCGGGGCCCTAAACCACGTGGCCCCTGCTCTAATGAATGGGCCCACCGCACACTGCACCATGGACTATCAACCCCGCACGATCGCGTTCCTGAGCGAGTTCATCCACCCGCCTCAGGCCCCGGATGCCCGCGCCATCCAGAAGCTGCACAACCGGATGTTCGAGTCCGGGCACCCGCCCTACTCCAGCTTCGCGGTCACGCCAGCCGGCCCCTTGCTCACCAACCCATCCGCTCAAAAGGGAGCTGTCTCCCAGGTGGCCTTCCTTGAAGACAGGGTGCAGTTCAGAGAAGAATTGGGGGATGCCACCCAGGACTCCTTCGCGCAACGAGTCACTGAGGTTCTCAAGGGCGCCTTGCCTCTGCGCAACATAGAGACGATCACAGGTCAGCAGATCACCCTACGCAGCCTGATCAATCCCCAGGCCTTCCAGGATTCTCGCGAGTTCCTGCATGAAGGCATGTTCCGATTCGGAGACGCCATGCGTGTCTACGAACGCTCTCCGCAACTGTTCGGCATGCGCCTCGTGTTTCCGCCCGAAGGAGAACAGCGCAATGCCTACTCCCTGCGCATTGAATCCTACAATGCAGATGCACGCTCACTCTACGTGGAGATCCAAGGATCATTCGGGCCAACGACGGTCGCGACGGAGCTTGATGACGTCACGAGCAACGTGCACGAGACCTACGAATTCATGCTCGGGCGGGTGCTGCCCTTCATCGCCTCCTTTGACGCACGGCAGCCCTCCTGAACAGATCCAGAGGCCTTCTCGAAACTTGTCGGGAGCGCTAGGTTAGGTACGACCGATGCATCTCGTCGAATTCAAATGGCAGGCGGAGAACGTGTGCACGTCAGGTCTCAGGGCCGTGGTGCTGGTCGCACTCTGCGCCTGCACCGACCAGAGTCCGAAGGCCACGGCACCTCCGGAAGGAGCGGTGATCGGGGTGGGTCCCAATTGGATCCTGGCCGAGGAGGTGGACCGCTGGGTGGACACCGTGGCCCTGCTGGAGCCCACGGAGACCCGGCCTTCCTGGCGACGCAAGGCCCTTACCAATGTGGTCCTTCCAAGCAAGATCGCCGCCCTCCTGGTTCCGGCTGAGAGGCAGCTGGCACGCGACCAGGCGGAGCGTGCCCTGCAGGGCCTGAGAGCCCAAGGGGCCTTGCCTGAGGACTTCCCCGAGCCTCTCAAGAGCGCCACGGGCGACGTGTACGAGGTAGGCCTGGGGCGCTGGATCATGGCCCGCGGCCTACCCCTGGGAGAATGGAGCGAGATACTCGAGGAGGTTGGCACGTTTCTCATCATGCGCGTGCTGGAGGCCCCTGATGCAGCGGACTGGCAACCGAACACAGCCATCAGGATCGAATACGTCCACGTCCCCTACCTACGTCCGGAGGATCAGCCCGCCCTCTTGGTGGAGCAAGCGCGCGAGCAGATCCGAATCTGGGCTGTGACCCCCGAGTGGGAGTGGATTCTCCCGCAGTACTACCAGTGAGACACGGCCCCAGGACATGGCCGCTCGCCCTGGGACTGGGCCTCGCCCTGGCCTCCATGCACGCCACCCCTGGCCAAGCAACGGCTGAGTCCCGAACCGTGTTCGCCGGGCAGGAGCCGCAAGAGAAGCAAGAGGAGAAGCTGCCTCCCAAGCTCACGGCCTGGCCCAATCCGAAGAGTCAGGCAGAGTTGAAGGATCAGGTCGCCCGGCTGCGCCAGGATCGATCGAAGGACGTGGCGGCCGAGGCGCAGAAAACCCTGACCGCCATGGGCTCATGCGCTGCTCCATTGCTGGTCCGTTCACTGGGGAAGGAGAAGAGCAAAGCCGCTCGTGAACGCATCCGAGTCGTTCTGGCCAGCATCCTCGACCAGCAGCACTCGCGTCTGATCGCAGAGTCCTTCGACGACAAGTCCCTCGACGTCCGTGTCTGGGCGCTTATCACGGTCAGCCGCACTCCCGATCCGGGCCTTCAGAAGGCCGTGCAAAGCCACTGGAAGAAGCTCGCGAAGCGCGGAGCCAAGGCCGAGGAAGTCGAGCGGTACGCTACAGGCCTGTGCCTGCTCTCAGTGCAGGATCCGCAGGGGCTGGAGCCCGTGGTCAGCGCGACGATCGCCCACTGGAAGGAGCGCGCGCCCCAGATCCGTGGGGTGTTGAATGGGCTCCGCTCGGCGGCACTCGACAAGGCGCTCTTGGAGCACTTGAAGGCCGACGACCGCAAGCTGCAATCCGCAGCTCTGCGCTTGATCGCCGCTGGCGGAACACCGGCCACCCTCTCTGCGGTGGCCCCCTTCCTGGACAGCGGCAACCCCACGCTACGGATCGATGCCATCAACGTCTGCCGGATGCTCGTGGCCGGCGAAGCCCCCCTGGACAGGCTCCCGGTCTTCGAAGCCATCGAGCGGGCCAAGGCCTGGAAGGCCAAGCTCTGATGGAGGCCACCAGATGCCACTGGGGGCTCGCTCTGGCCCCATTTCTCTTTCTCGTCGCGGCCCCGAACCACGCTCAGGCCCAGAGTCGCGGCGCTCGAAACAAGCCCGCCAATGACCCGATCAACTGCCCCTATACCGCGGGCGACCCCAAGATCTTGGAGGCCGCGGGGATCCTCTCCCTGGGGGGCTTCTCATTCGGCAAGGAAGACAGCACAGCGGAGATTGACGAGTACCTTGGCTCGAACGATGTGCGCTGGATCGAGACCGCGCACTTCAAGATCGGAGTGGGGCTTGGCCCCTGCAAGATCGACCGCAAGGAAAAGGCCCGGCTACTGGATGAGCTACAGCGCTTGGCCGTTCATATGCCCTCCATCAAGCCCGAGAAGATTCGCATCCTCGATCCGTGGCTGAGGGCGCACATCTACGCACAACGCGCGGAAGATCTCTGGACCCAGATGCAGGGCATCTTTGGGGTCACCGATGCTGACTTCCCGGACGGCACCAAACCCTGGGACACCCAGGGCAAGTACATGGGTATCGGCCCCTTCCTGGGCGAAAAAGGAAAGCCAGAGGTCCTGATTCTCTCCAGTCAGGGGGCGTGCAGCGATTACCTGCGTCACTACTTCGGCCTGCTCACAAGGATGTCCCAGCGCTGGAACATCCTCGATCGGGACGTGCTCCACCTGGTGATCCACACCGGGCAAGGAGACCTGGATGAAGATGCAGCCCTGCACGGCCACTTCGTATTCAACCTCTCCCAGCAGCTACTTGATGCTTACAAGCACTACTCCTACGAGATCCCGGTCTGGCTGAAGGAGGGCCTCGCACACTGGCTCGAGCGCTCCATCAACCCGGAACACAATACCTTCAATGGCAGCGAAGGCGCGGCAGCCATCAAGACGAACAAGGCCGATTGGAATCGGCCGACGCGCGCGCTGGTACAGGGCAATGAAGCCATCTCGCTGGCCCAGCTTGTGCGCATCCAGGGATTCGGAGAGCTGGAGCTGGCCCACCACTACACGGTCTGGTCCATGATCGACTTTCTGATGAGCGAGCATCCGAAGTTCGTCGGCCAGCTGTTGGACGACATCAAGGGCATGGTCAATGAGCAGTTCATGGACGACGGGACTGGCATGGACGACAAGCACCGGGCAGCCTTCAAGACACATCTGGGCATGAGCTACGCCCAGTTCGACCGGGCCTGGGCGGCCTGGGTCCAGAAGCACTACTAGGCCGTGAGCCGCCCTCCCGAGGGCCGTCTTGGGCCCCTGGGGCAGCCTGCTTGGGCGATCCCCCCCCAATAGGCCAACTCCGGGGGGTCAGGGCTCCATCTCGGGACACCGACGGTCGATAGGAGAAGCCCCCGGCTCCACAAGCGTGGAGGGAGAGTTACCGTGTACAGAAGAGTCTCACCTCTTCACCCCTCCCACGCCCCACCCGACGTCCTCCGACTCTCCCACCGATGATCCAGCGCAAGCGACGCATCGTCCTGTTCCTTCCCCACCGGGCCGACCCGGAGGAAGGGGTTCGTGTGGCGGCCGACCTCCTGCCCCTGGAGCTGCTGCAGATCGCGACCCTTCCGGACCAGGCGGGCTACGAGGTGCACATCGTGGACGCCATGGTCCACGAGGACTACCTCGAGCGCCTGTTTGAGCTCTGTGACGGAGCACTGCTGTTTGCAAGTTCGTGCATCCTTGGATTCCAGGTGGCCCACGGCGCGCGTGTGGCCAAGGCCATTCGCGAGCGCTTCCCAAGCCTGCCCATGGTCTGGGGAGGTTGGTTTCCGAGCGTCCTCCCCGAGCGCTTCCTGGAAGAGGGCATCGCCGATGCGGTGGGCATCGGGCAGGGTGAGTTCACCTTCTGGGATGTTGTACAGGCCCTGGACGCGGGAGAGCCGCTCGACAGCGTGGCTGGGCTGGCACTCATGCGCGACGGCGAGCTGGTCAAGACGGACAAGCGTCAGATCGTCGGGTTCGAGGACATCCCCGACGTGCCCTGGCATCTGATTGATTTCGAACAGTACGTGGCACTGCAGAATCAGCCGGGGGCGTGGAAGCTCCGTCACAAGTATCCCGATCCCTGGAAATTGCCGGCCGGTGCGCCGGTGCGTGGCTTCAGCTACTACTCGAGCTATGGTTGCCCGGAACCCTGCACGTTCTGCTGCTCCCCCATCGTCACGGATCGGCGCTGGAAGGCCATCCCCGGCAAGCTCCTCGGAGAGCGGTTGCTGGAATGCCACGAGCGCTTCGACTTCAACGTGATGCGCTTTCAGGACGCAAACTTTGGCGTCGCAGAGAAGCGCTCCAATGAATTCTGTAAAGAGCTCATCGAGGCCGACTCCCCGTTCTGGTGGTCGGGCTGCTACGAGATCGAGACTATTGAGCGGTTCAAGGAGGAGTCCCTCGACCTCATGCAGGCCGCCAAGTGCCACATGATCTCCGTTGGCGCAGAGGCGGGCTCAAGCGAACAGCAGGCTGCCATCAAGAAGAAGATCAACGTCGATCACTTTGAGTCCTCCCTGCGCGCGATGAACGACCGCGACATCACAACGGGCTGCTCCTGGATCATCGGCTATCCCGGGGAGTCCCAGCAGTCCATGCGCGAGACCCTGCGTGTCGCCGCGCTCATGAAGTACAAGTTCCCGCGCTCGGCCTCGGACGTCTTCCCCTTCCGCCCCATTCCCGGCACCGAGGACTTCGACGCCATGGTGGCTCAGGGATACAAGCCGCCCTACACCCTGGAAGAGTGGGGATCCTGCCTTGAGTACAAGCTCGAGCTCGGGGATCTGGAGATGCCAGCCGAGGTGCTCCAGATCTGGAAGCGTTACGGAACAGCCTCGACTTTCTACGACGGACTGGCCAATGAGGGCAACGCTGCGGTTCGCAAGGCGCTGAGCACGATTTCGGGTTGGCGCCTCAAGCACAGCAACTACAGCTTCCCCGTGGAACATGGCCTCTTCCACATCTATGTGAAGCTCACACGCCAGCGCAAGGAAGACATGCTGGCCAATCCCGCCATGGACAAGACCTCAGGGGTGACACCCCACGCTCCGGCCTGACCATGATCCAGCACAAGCGCAAGATCGTTCTGTTCCTCCCCCACCGCGCCGACCCCGCGCGGGGTGAGATGTTCAGTGCGGACCTGCTCCCGCTGGAGCTGCTCCACATTGCCTCCGGTCCGGCCAAAGAGGGTTATGAGATCGTCCTCATCGACGCCATGGTCGATCCCGATTACATAGAGAAGATCGATGAGGCCTGTGAAGGAGCACTTCTCTTCGCCAGCTCCTGTATCCTCGGCTACCAGGTCTACGACGGTTACGTGGCGGCCAAGATGGTGCGCGAGAAGCACCCCGGCCTGCCCATCATCTGGGGCGGCTGGTTCCCGAGCGTCATTCCTGACCTCTACTTCGAGCATGACATCGCCGACGCGGTGGGTATCGGCCAGGGGGAGCTGACCTTCCTGGACGTGGTTCACGCGCTGGATGCAGGCACGCCTCTGGACGACGTACCCGGCCTGGCCTTGTGCCGGGATGGGCAGGTGATCCGCACCGCAGACAGGCCTGTCGTGGGCTTCAACAAGCTGGAGCCCACGCCCTGGCACCTCTTGGACTACGAACGCTACGCCGAGCTGCAGGTGCGACCCACGCGCAACCTCAAGGTTCGGCACCGCTTCCCCTTGCCCGGCAAGTGGACGCCGCAGAACCCTCCGCGGGGATTCAGCTACTTCTCCAGCTACGGCTGTCCCGAACCCTGCACCTTCTGCTGCTCCCCCGCATTGACGAGTATGCGCTGGAAAGCCGTGGAAGGACTCACACTGGCCGAAGACATCGCCGAGTTGCAGCAGCGCTTCAAATTCGACGTGCTGCGCTTCCAGGACGCCAACTTCGGTGTTGCGGAAAAACGCACGAGAGCTTTCTGCCAAGGTCTGGTGGACCTCAAGGTCCCCATCCATTGGAACGGCACGATCGAGATCGAGACGATCATGCGCTACAAGAAGGACACTCTCGACCTGCTGGAATCTTCCGGTTGCCATCTCCTGTGGTTGGGTGCGGAGGCGGGCAGCGAGTGGATGCAGGACCGCATCAAGAAGGGGATACAGCTCGAGAACATCCCGCTCGCCATCGACGAGCTCGCCAGCCGCAACATCGTCCCCGGCACCTTCTGGATCATCGGGTTCCCGGGCGAAACCCAGGAGTCGATGGAGGCCACCCTGCGCCTGGCGGGCAAGACCAAGCACCAGTTCCCCATCGCCGGCAACGACGTCTACCCCTTCCGTCCGATTCCCGGCACCGAGGACTTCGCCCACGCCGTGAAATTGGGCTACGAAGCACCGCGCGACTTCCACGATTGGGGTAACTGCTTCGAGTACAAGTACAACTCCCACAACACCCCCCTGCCTCCCAAGGTGCGCCAGACCTGGCAGCGCTACAACAACACCGCGGCCATCTACGACATGCACGTTCAGGAAGGGCCCTTGTGGATGCGCAAGTTGCTCTCGAGCATGGCAGGCCAGCGCCTGAAGCGCGGACGCTACGGGTTCCCGGTGGAGCAGAAGCTGTACGACCTGTACGTGCGCCTGACAGGCCAGTCCCAGCCGGGCGACCTGTCCGAGGACTACCAGCAGCTACAGCCCGAGACCCACGCGCAACTCTCGTAGCGCGGATGCCGCCTGCACGATCTCAGCGGTCGTGCTTGACCCTGGCACCGCACCAGACCGGAAGCGCTGACTATCTTGGGTGCCTTGCATTTGCTCATACCTTGCGGTCAACGCTGGAACGCCCAAGAGTTTCCACCGGCAAAGCAACTGAACCGTTCCTGTCCAGAACGGTCAGGGCCGATCTGACGCCCGGATACCAATCAAGCCGCTCACGATCCTCGGAAAACAGCGCGTTCATCACGGCCATGGGCTGCACCTTGTAGCCATTGGACCTCATCTCGTCCGTAGGCTGATCCTCGAAGAGTCGCAGGCGTCCCTCTTCGGCAAAACCCACGTTCTTGACGACGCGCCCGCTCGCCGCGTTCGCCTCGTTGTAGACGCACTGGATCCGCTGGCAGGCAAAGTACTCAAGACCAAGGACAACAGCACAACGGGCGGCAAGAGTGGCGATGCCCCGGCCCGCGGCGCTCGTCCGTACCCAGTAGCCGACCTCGAAGGCACGCGGGTTCAGGGCCCGCCGGTGCAGACCAATGCAGCCCACAAACGGCCCGCCTTCCTCTTCGAAGAGGTGAAACACGATGTCCCCACCGGTGCCATGGCCCTCTTCGAGCCCGGCCAGACGCTTCCTTTGCACCTCGACGGTCTGCGGAAAATGGGGCCAGGGCATGAACTCGCGGAGTGCCGCGAGGCTCTCCTGTGCAGCCTCCACCACAGCCTCCGCGTCATCGACCCTTGCCAGCCGGAGGATGAGCTGGCGCTGACCATCGTCGTGGCGCAGAAGCGAGGGCGGGTTGTCGAAGGACAGGGTCATGTTCCTTGCGCATCCGATCCGTTGCAATGACTACAGCTCTGCTACCAGTCGTCGGTCCGGAAGGGAGAAGCGGGCAATCCATCCGCGTTGTACAGATTGGCTCCGACGGGGTTCATTGAGTACGCGTAGCGGACGGCCACGGGACTCTTCACATCGGGGCACGAGACGACCAGCGCCTCTCCGTCAATGCGGGCCTCGGCCCAATGCCATACTCGATCTTTGCCCGCGATGGCAAAACGCTTGAGGGTTCCCTCGGCATCCTTGCGGGTCGGCTCAAGCCCCTCCTTGATCCCGGCCATCAGGCCCTTGCCCACGTGGTCGAACTTCAGGCGGATCCGGTTGCCCTCGACGGAATGGCCGCTGTACAGCGGCCCGCTAACCACGAGGTCCTTGCCTGCGACGTCGCGCAGCGCCCAGCGTGCCAGCCTCGCACCCACGTCCTGCTTGTTGCGAGGGTGGATGTCATTGTCCTGACCTATATCCGTGATCACGGCCATACCCGTGTCTGCAATCGTAAGGCTCTGGCGCTGAGCCTCGCGCAGGCGTGCCCAACCGTCGCCGCCCGCAGGATCCTCCGTGGGCTGCTGGAAGTTGGCGAGCTGCACGAAGTAGAAGTAGATCGGATGCTCGTCCTGTTGCCAGACACTCCTCCACCCTTCAATCAGCGCGCGCATCTTGTGGTAGTACTGGACGCCCTCTCCACCGTTGGATTCACCCTGATACCAGATGGCCCCGGCCATCGCGTAGGGGGCCAGGCCGTGCAGCATCGCGTTGTAGATCGCGGTCGGCTCGCCAGCCCCAGTGGGGCCAGGCGTAGCCGGGGCCTTGGGAATCGAGAAGCCGGCATCAATGGCTCGGCGCACGTCCGAGGTCCAGTCCTTCGTGGTTTGCAGGTGCGCGGCCCAGGTGGCCTTGCCTTCGGGCATGGTCGGATCGAACCGATTCACCCTATCCGCGATATCCTTGAGTTCGGCAACCCCGCGGAAGCCCACAGGAGGCGTCCAGGGTTCAATGCGTGTCCCGCCCCAGTTGGAACCGATCAGGCCCACCGGGACGCCGCTGCCCTGGTTCAGGTTGCGCCCGAAGAAGTAGCCCACTGCGGAGAACCCGGCGACGCTCTTGGGGGTGCAGATCTGCCAATTTCCACCCGGCACGTCGGCCTGAGCCACGGGGGCCGTGGTGTGTCCGGGCACGTCAAACAGACGGATCGTCGGATGGTTGGCGGCCGCGATCTCCTCAGCGGAGTTCATGATCGACCGCATGGGCCACTCCATGTTCGATTGACCGGAGCAGATCCAAACGTCGCCGACGATGACATCGTTGAACGTAAGGGTGTTGTTCCCACTCACCTGGAGCTGCCTGCCCTCCGCACTGGCCTTGAGCGGATCGAGCTTGGCCTTCCAGGCGCCCGAGGCGTCGGCAGTGACCTTCTTGTGCTGATCCCCGAAGCGAACGTGCACAACTTCCGCAGGATCAGCCCAGCCCCAGACAGGTGCAGAGACCTTGCGCTGCAGGACCATGTGGTCGGTGAAGACCTTGGCTACGCGTACGTCGGCCAGTGCCGAGGTGCTGAGTACGGCGGCGGTTACAAGTAGGCGGGTGCTCGCCTGGTGGAGGGATGGCATTGGGTGTCCTCTTGGTTCGATCATCTGGGAAAACGGCCTCGGAGCGGGCTGACCGAGCATGGGCGGTGCGTCCGGATCCCGCAACCTCTCTGTTACGCGCGAATGAGGGCATGCACCTCTGTAGCCGGCACGGATTACCTCTATCCGTTATCTTCCGCAGCATGATCCTCCTCCCCCTACTGCTGTCCATCGCTCCCACCGCTCCCACGCCCCAGGCTCCCGCTGATCCCCTGCGCATCTACCTGCGCGCCGGACCCAAGACCCATGGACCCGGGGAACACGACCACCCGCTCTTCCTGGAAGAGTGGAGCGAGCTTCTGACCCAGCGAGGTGCGGAGGTTGACGGCAGCCTGAACTTCCCCAGCGGGGAAGAGCTGGCAAGGACCGATGTGCTGGTTCTCTACGCCGCGGAGGGGGGCACGCTCGATCCAGAACAGCGTGCCGATCTCGACACCTACCTGGCCCGCGGGGGGGGGATCGTCGCATTGCACGACGCCGTCTGCGGCAACGACGCCCACTGGTTCAAGACCATCATCGGGGGCGCTTGGGAGCACGGCCACTCGAAGTGGCACACGGGTAAGGTTGGCCTGTACATGGAGTTGGCCGAGCATCCCATCACGCGCGGGATCCCCCACTTCGACCTCACCGATGAGATCTACCACGACCTGCACCTGGATGATGACACGCAGGTCCTGGCCAACAGCTTCCACACACCCTTCGACGTCACGCCTCAGCTGTGGACCCTTGAGCGGGATGACTATCGCGCCTTCGTCAGCCTGCAGGGCCACTACCACAAGACGTTCTCCCATCCCGCATGGCAGGCCATCCTGCTGCGCGGCATCGCCTGGGCCGGCAAGCGTGAGGCGGACCTGTTCCTGACTGCTTCCGAGCTCGGCTCCCTGCGCTACCCGCCCGGTGGACCCAAGAGGCCCGACGAAGCTCTGGACAGCTTCGAACTGCACCCCGACTTCACGATGCAGTGCGTCGCCTCGGAACCCGATGTGGTCAATCCGATCTCGATCGACTGGGACAACCGCGGTCGCATGTGGGTGGCCTGTACCCCGGGCTATCCCTACAAGGAGAAGTTCTCCGGCATCCCGGCCCACGACCAGATCCTGATCCTGGAGGACACGGACGGCGATGGGACCATGGACGAGCGCAAGGTGTTCTACGAGGGCCTGGATCTCGTCACGAGCCTGGTACGCCACCGGAACGGGGTGATCGTCAGCGCCTCGCCCCAGATCATCTTCCTGCAGGACACGGACGGGGACGACGTGGCGGACACCGAGGAGGTCCTCTACGAGGGCTTCGGCTATGGCGACACCCATGCCGTGCTGAGCAACCTGCGCTGGGGGCCGGATGGCTGGATCTACTGCACCCAGGGCTACAGCGGCGGAGCCTCGCGCGATATCCAAGGTAGCGATGAGGGCTCCTTCGGCCACATCCCCAACGGTCTGGCCCGCTTCCGGCCCGATGGCTCGGCCATCGAGCTCGTGTCCTCCTACGGCAGCAACACGTGGGGGTTGGACTTCGACCCGGACGGCGAACTGTTCTTCACGATGGCCAACGGCTCCCACCTACGCCACGTGGTCATGTCGGAGTCGCAACTCAGGGGGCGTCGCGTCGGCGGTGTGAACACCTGGAAGGACATCGTTGACCACCGCAAGCTCTTCCCCGCACACCACGACGATCGCAAGAGCTACCTGCAGATCGATTTCGTGGGCGGCTTCACGGCCGCCGCGGGCTCCCTGATCCAGAGTGGGGCGGCATGGCCGGAGGAGTTCCTCGGAAACCACTTCGTCTGCGAGCCCACGGTCAACCTTGTTCACCGCGACGTCCTCACGCCCGCGGGTGTGACCTTCACGGCCAGCAAGCCGCGCCAGGCAGAGTTCCTCGCCTCGAGCGATCTGTGGTTCCGCCCCATTCACCTGCGAACAGGACCCGATGGAGCCATGTACGTGCTGGACTTCTACAACCAAGCGGTCGTGCACAACGACACACGTGGTCCGAAGCACGGACCCACCAACGCGGCGGTGCGCCCCGACCGGGACAAGTTGCACGGACGCATCTGGCGCGTGCAACACAACAACGCCGCGGGCCAGAACGCGGCCATCATGCCCCTGCGTGAGGATCCCGTTGGCTTGATTCAGTTTCTCTCCCACGACTCCTCCTGGCAGAGGCGGAACGCGGAGCGACTCCTGCGCGAGGGCCCTGGACCCAAGATCTTGTCCGCCCTCGTGGAGGCCTTGCGCTTCTCGAAGTTCAACCACACGCGCCTGCACGCTCTGAACCTGATCCACGACCTGGCACCCGGCCCCGCCCAGCGCCTGTCCGCCGTGAACATGGCCCTCAGGGATACCCACCCCGCCGTTCGTCGGCGCGGGGCCTGGCTTGCGGGTCCAGTCCTGGAGGAGCTGCCCAGCGCAGGCATCTTGGGGTCGGCACTCGTTGAGCTGGCTGAGTCCTCGACGGATGCACGCACACGCTTGGGGGCCCTGACATCCTTGGGTTCAACAGCGCTTGGCTCCCAGTTGCTGGTACGCCTCGCCGAACTCTACCCCAAGCTGGACGACGACTGGAGCCGCTCGGCACTGCTGGGCGCGATGCTCACCAACCCCGCCGCCTCCCTCGCCTCCCTGCTCAAGCTGTCAGGGGAAGGACAAGACTGCACCTCGGTGGTAGCCGAACTCTGCCGACGCATCGGAGAGCGACGCGAGGCGGACCTCACCCGAGAGACCATTCAGGTTCTGGCCAAGGGCGCCGGTGGCAATGGCGCCTCCATCGCCGCCTTGAACCGCCTGCACGAAACACTCGGCTCACGATTCCAGGCGGATGATGATCCGGACACGGTAGTGGCCCTGGCCGCGCTCCTGAATCACGAGTCGCTTGACGTGGCCACGGCCAGCCTGCCCCTTGCCTCTCGCTGGGATGACGCTGGACTGGCAGAGTCCATGGATGGACTGGGCAATCGGCTCCTCGCCTCCGCCCAGGATCCGGAGTCCTCCTACGGCTCGTGCCTGAGCTGCGTGCGATCACTGCTCGCCATGGAGGCCCACCAGGCAGCGGCCTTGGAAGTGGCGGGTGAGATGCTGGCCACCCATGCACCGTTGGACGTGCAATTGCAGACCATCGACATCCTGCGCGGGAGCAATGCCGGGGGAGTCGGAGCCGTCCTGGCCGGGCGCCTGCCTTCCCTCGGCCGTCAGGCACGCGATGCCGCCTTCGACGCCATCCTCCTACGCGACGAGCGTACGTCCAGCCTGATGGACGCGCTCGAGCAGCAGTCCCTCTCACCTCAGGACCTGGGTCCACGCCTGCTGCACCGTCTGCGCTACCACCCCAAGGACGCCCTGGCCCAACGAGCCAAGACCCTCCTCACGTCCACGACCAACACGGCCGTGGCCCAGCGGCTGGCCCAGCTCCTGCCCTTGGTCAACGCCCCCGGAAATCCGGTGCGAGGGGCCGAGCTGTTCGCTGAACACTGCGGCACCTGTCACAAGTTCGAGGGACAGGGCGCTGAAGTCGGACCCAACCTGACGGGCATGGGTGCCCACGGGGTCGAAGAGCTGCTCGGCATCGTGCTCGACCCCAACCGTGAGGTGGATCCCGCCTACGTGGAGTTCGTGGCCGAGACGGTGGAAGGCACGACCGTCACGGGCATCATGGTGCGCGAGACGGATGAGGCCGTGGTCCTGCGTAACACAGGAGGCGACGTGGAGGTCTCGCGGGATGACCTGGAGACCCTGCGCTCCACGGGTATGTCCCTGATGCCCACGGGCCTGGGTGATCTGGGCGCAGACGTTCTGCGCGACATCATGGCACACGTCACACGCGACACGCAGGGCTTCCGGATTCTCAGCATGGATGCCGTGGCGAACGTGGACTCGGGTCAGCATCTGTTCGACGACTCACGCAACGAGGGCTACACCTTCCGCAAGATGGGCCTGCTGCAAGTGGACGGGGTGCCGTACGAGATCCCCGACCCTGCGAACCAACCCAGCGGAAATAACATCATCGTCCTGAAAGGCGGGTTCGACGAGAGCCAGACAGCCAAGACGGACTATCCCCAGCGCGTGGTGGTCCCGGTGGGCCAGGAGTTGACCTCCGTGCACGTACTTGGGGGCGTCGCCGCCTGGGGCCACCCCTACGGAAACCGGCCCATCGGACCCTGCGTGCGTTGGACGTGGGTGTTTGACGACGGGACGCGATCGGAGGTGATCCTCAACGACGGAGAGCACTTCGCCGACTGGATCCGTCATCATGACGTACCGGGTTCTACCTTCGTGCCCGACCTTCTGGCGCGCGGGCCGGGCCAGGTGCGCTACATCCGCATGGATCTGCCCGCGGCCCGCGTCGTGGAGGCCATCGAACTCGAGAGCTTCGACAACCACACGTCCCCGGTCTTCCTGGCGCTGACGGCGGAGAACGGCGAGGTACTTGAAGCCCCAGCCGACGACCAGAGCCAGGTCAACACCTGGATCCTGGGCGGTGGCTCCAGTCACGATTTCGGGCGCTGGTTCAACACCGAGGACGTGGCCCTGCTGTCCGCTGGAAGCGATCGCCATGTGCACTACACCGACGCCCCCGGTGACATCGTGGGTGCGCTCGATCCCGAGGACGTGCTCATCTTCTGCACGAACCAGGGTCTGGCCGCCCCCGTGCGGCGCGCCATCGAGGAGCACCTGGACGCCGGTGGAGCCCTGCTCGCCCTGCACGCAGGCACCTGGTTCAACTGGTCGGACTGGCCCGCCCTGCACGGGTCCATCCTGGGAGCAGGAGCCCGCGGCCACGAACCCCTGCGCGTGTTCGAGGTCCGGGTGGAGGACGCCGATCACGCCGCCATGGAGGGCGTCCCCGGTTCATTCCGGCTCTCCGATGAGCTCTACCGGGCGGAGGCCCCCGCGGAGGCGGTCGGCTTCCAGGTCCTCGCCAGGGGCTTCTCAGAGCACACATCCGATTCCTTCCCTGTGGCCTGGGAGCCTGAGGTGGAGAGCGGCCGGGTGCTCGTCATCACCCTGGGCCATGACGGAGGCGCCCATGAACACGCGGCTTTCCGCGCGATGTTGACCTCGGGAATCCGCTGGCTGGAACAGGCCCGCTAGAGGACCGGCACAGGACAAGAATTGCCCCCCTGAATGGCGCGCTTCTGCGCTACCCTCTGGGGGTGAGCGTCTATCTCCTCGCAACGTGTGACACCAAGGGTGACGAAGCGGCCTTCGTCGCCGACCTGCTCGAGCGCAGCGGCCAGTCCGTGCGCATCGTTGACACCGGCTGTCTGGGCGGCTGCGCCATCGCCGTGCATCATTCCCGGGAGGACGTGTTCCGTGCTGCAGGCACTTCACTCGAGGCCCTGGTGCAAGGCAACGATCGGGGAGAAGCCGTCAAGGCCGCCGCTCAAGGAACGACCGCTCTACTCCTTGAAGCTCACGCGCGAGGTGAACTGAAGGGCGTGCTGGGTCTGGGCGGCTCGGCGGGCACGTCCATCGGAACCACGGCCATGCGCGCCCTCCCCCTGGGCGTCCCCAAGCTGATGGTCTCCACCCTGGCCTCCGGTCAGGTGCGCCAGTACGTGGGCGACAAGGACATCACCATGATGAACTCGGTGGTCGACATCTCCGGGATCAACCGCATCAGCCGCCGGGTGCTCGCCAATGCCGCCGGTGCCATGGCGGGCATGGTGGCCATGGACTGCCCGACGAGCGATGGCGACAAGCCGCTCGTGGCTGCCACCATGTTCGGAGTCACAACGCCCTGTGTGGAACAGGCCCGCGCCCTCCTGGAGGAGGCCGGGTACGAGGTGCTCGTGTTCCATGCCACCGGCGTCGGTGGACAGGCGTTCGAGTCCCTGATCCGTGAGGGCCTTCTGGCCGGCGTCCTGGACATCACCACCACCGAGCTGGCGGACGAGTGGGTCGGCGGCACCCTCTCGGCTGGACCGGAGAGGCTCACGGGCGCCGCCGCCATGGGCCTGCCCCAGGTCGTGTCGGTGGGCGCCACGGACATGGTCAACTTCCAGGGTCGGGAGACGGTGCCTGCCCCGTTCGCGGACCGCCTGCTCTACGAGCACAACGCCGAGGTCACCCTGATGCGCACCACCGCCGCCGAGTGCCAGCTGATCGGCACCAAGATCGGCGAGCGCGTCGCCACCAGCAGCGGCCCGACGGAGATCCTGCTGCCCACTCACGGCGTCTCCGCCATCGACGCCGAGGGCAAGGCCTTCGACGACCCCGAGGCCCGGCGTGCGCTGATGGATGCGATCGCGGCCAGCTGCGGTAGCATCCCCTGCACGGAAATCGACCACCATATCAATGACCCCGAGTTCGCGGCCGCTGCCGTAGCCCGCCTCCTGGCCCTGATCCCCGACACGCCAACCCCATGAGCCAAGACACGATTCAAAACGACAACTCCCGCACCGGCATCCTCGAGCGCTTCCGAGCTCAGATCGCGCGCGGGGAGCCGATCATCGGCGGCGGTGCGGGCACGGGCATCTCGGCCAAGAGCGAGGAGGCCGGCGGCATCGACCTGTTGATCCTCTACAACTCCGGCCGCTACCGCATGGCGGGGCGAGGGTCTACCGCGGGGCTGATGCCCTACGGCAACGCCAACCAGATCGTGAAGGAGATGGCCTTCGAGGTCATCCCCGTGGTCAAGCACACCCCCGTCCTGGCCGGAGTGTGCGGCACCGATCCCTTCATGATGCCGCACCTGTTCCTGAAGGAGCTGATCGAGCTCGGCTTCAGCGGTATCCAGAACTTCCCCACAGTAGGGCTCTTCGAAGGGCGCATCCGCGAGACCCTCGAGGAAACGGGAATGGGCTACGGGCTCGAGGTGGACATCGTGGCCCTGGCCCACGAGATGGACCTGTTGACCACGCCCTACGCCTTCAATCCCGACGAGGCGCGCCGCATGGCCGACGCCGGCGCGGACATCGTGGTGGCGCACATGGGCTGCACCAGCGGCGGCACGATCGGTGCCGCGACGGTCAACCCCCTCGATGAGTGCGTGGGTCTGGTGCAGGAGATCGTCGAGGCCGCCAAGGGCGTGCGCGACGATGTCATCTGCCTGTGCCACGGTGGGCCCATCGCCATGCCGCCGGACGCGGAGCACATCATCAGCAACGTGGAGGGTATCGATGGGTTCTACGGAGCCAGCTCCACCGAGCGCTTCCCCACCGAGGTGGCCATCGCCGAGCAGATCCGCAAGTTCAAGGCCATCCGCCTGCCAAAGAGCTCCTAGCCGTGGACGCGGACACAGGCCTGCGGTTCGTTCCCCCCGGCGCGGCCGAGGTGGAGTGGGTGCGGGACTCCAAGCACGAGTGGCTGGTGCGCAACGGCCTCACGGGGCCCGGCGAGCTCGCCATGGTGCGCGTCACCATGAAGCCCGGCCAATCCCACGCCTTCCACTGCCACCCGCGCATGGAGGAGATCCTCTACTACGTGTCCGGCCGAGGCATCCAGTGGGTAGGCGAGGAGAAGAGCGAGATGGGTGCCGGAGACACGGCCCACATCCCCATGGGCGAAGTGCACGCCACCTACAACCCCTTCGACGAACCCCTCGTGTTCCTGGCCATCCTGACCCCCGCCGTCTTCGACGGCAACGAGACCCGTGATCTGGCCGAGGAAGAACCCTGGGCCTCCATGGGTGGAGTCTGAGCCAACCGTGTGGCTTTGCCGGCGAGCGACTAGAGAGCTTTGACCTCGGCCAGCAGCTCGGCCAGCTTGGCCTTGCCGTCGCCGAAGAGCATCATCGTGGACTGGCGATAGAACAGGTCGTTGTCCACACCCGCGTAGCCCGGTGACAGGGAGCGCTTGACGATGATGACCGTGCGGGCCTTCTCGGCGTCCAGGACCGGCATGCCGCCCAGGGGACCGGTGGGGTCGGTGTGCGCGGCGGGGTTGACGGTGTCGTTCGCCCCCACCACCAAGCAGACATCACAGTCTGAGAACTGGGAGTTGATGGCGTCCAGTTCGTAGAGCTGGTCGTAGGGCACGTTGGCCTCGGCCAGGAGCACGTTCATGTGACCGGGCATGCGGCCCGCCACCGGGTGGATGGCGTACTTGACGTCGACCCCGCGGCTCTCCAACTCCTCGCCCAGCTCGCGCACCACGTGCTGTGCCTGGGAGACGGCCATGCCGTAGCCGGGAATGACGATGACCGAGCGCACGCCGTCGAAGGTCAGGGCCGCTTCCTCGGCCTCGTAGCCACGCACCGTGCGCTTCTCGCCTGTATCGCCACCTGCGGCCACACCGTAGGTCTTGAACATGACGTCCACGAAGGGCCGGTTCATGGCCTTGCACATGATGCCGGTCAGGATCAGGCCCGCCGCCCCCACCAGGGCGCCGGAGATGATGAGCGCGTCGTTGCCCACGACAAAACCCGCCGCCGCGGCCGCCAGACCTGAGAGGGAGTTCAGGAAGCTGATCACCACGGGCATATCCGCACCGCCGATCGGGAGGACGAAGAGCACTCCCAGCAAGCAGGAGGCACCCACCAACCCGTAGGTCATGGTCATGTTCGTGGGGTCGCAGATCAGGCTGTAGGAGAGGTACAGCCCCGCCGCAAGCAGAGCACCCTTCACCAGGTTGACGCCCGGGAAGCTGAAGGTCCCGCGCAGGGTGCCGTTCAACTTGAGCATGGCCCCCACGCTGCCGGTCAGGGTGACCCAGCCGATCAGGGAGCTGGCGCCGATGGCACCCAGGAACACGGTCGCACCCAGGGCGCCGCGATCACCCAGGCTATCGGGCGTGCTGCCCAGCAGCTCGGAGAGTGCCACCAGAGCCGATGCCGCACCGCCGAAGCCATTGAAGAGAGCGACCATCTCGGGCATGCCCGTCATCTCGACCTTCTTCGCCATCACGAATCCGATCAGCGCGCCCGATCCCAGGCCGATGCCAATCAGGCTCCAGCCGATGATGCCTTCACCCCCCCATTCAGCGGCCACGGTCACGACAACGGCAATCAGCATGCCGAGGGCGCCCAGCTGGTTGCCGCGCACGGCGGTACGCGGGGACCCGAGGTACTTCAGGCCGACGATGAAGAGAACGGCCGACAGCAGATAGCCCAGTGCTTGGAACCACTCCACGATCAGCCTTCCTTGCGCTTGAACATCTCAAGCATGCGGCCGGTGACCATGAAGCCGCCGACGCAGTTGATCGTCGCCAGGGCGAGGGCCACGCAGGCCAGGATGCCGGCCAGGGTCTTGTTGCCTCCGGACAGCTGCGTGTTGGAAGCCATCAGCGCAGCCACGATGGTGATGCCCGAGATCGCGTTGGCACCGCTCATCAGCGGCGTGTGCAGGGTGGGCGGCACCTTTGAGATCAGCTCAAAGCCCAGGAAGATGGCGAGCACCAGCACCGTGATCGAGGCGACCAGGGCCGAGGTGGTGAGTTGGGTCAGGCAGATGACGATCACGAGAGAATCTCCAGGATGCGTGAGTGGGTGACCTCGCCTTGGTGGCAGGCCAGCGGGCCGGCGATGACTTCGTTTTCCATATCCAGGTTGGGCTGGCCCTCGTCGTCGACGAGCTCGGCGAGGAAGGTGATCAGGTTGTTGGCGTAGAGCGTGCTGCAGGACTGGGACACGGTACCGGGCAGGTTGCTGGTGCCGATGATGGTTACGCCGTGGGCCACGACTTCCTGACCGGGCTCGGACAGGGCGCAGTTGCCGCCGCTGTCGGCAGCCATGTCAACGATGACCGAGCCGGGCTTCATGCCCTCGACCACCTCTGCGGGGATCAGCAGTGGCGCCTTGCGGCCGGGCACCTGGGCCGTGGTGATCACACAGTCCGAAGACTGGATCGCCTCTGCCATGAGCTTGGCCTGCAGTGTTTTCTGTTCGTCGGTGAGTTCCTTGGCGTAACCGCCCTCGTCCTGCATATCGCCGATGCCGAGATCGAACTCCACAAAGCGCGCACCCAGGCTCTCCACCTGCTCCTTGGTGTCGGAGCGGATGTCGTAGCCCTCGACGATGGCGCCCAGTCGGCGCGCGGTGGCGATGGCCTGCAGCCCGGCCACTCCGGCTCCCAGGATGAAGACCTTGGCGGGACGCACGGTGCCCGCGGCGGTCATCATGAGCGGGAACAGCTTGGGCAGTTGCGCGGCGGCGAGCAGCACGGCCTTGTAGCCCGCCACGTTGGCCATGGAGGACAGCACGTCCATGGACTGCGCGCGGGAGATGCGCGGCATGAGCTCCATGGCGAAGCAGGTCACACCCTGCCGTGCGAGCTCCGCTATGCGCGGTGCCTGACCCAGGGGATCGGGCATGCAGATAAGAATGGAGTCCTTCGAGAGAGATTCCGTGGCCGGAGGCTCGACGGCGAGAACGATCGGACAGGCGAGGGCCTCCTCGCGGGTTCCGACGCTGGCACCCTTCTCGCGATAGTCCTCATCACTGAAGCCGCTGGCCTCACCCGCGCCGCTCTCCACGAGAAGCTCGAGTCCCGCCCGCTTGAACTTGGCGAGCACCTCAGGCACGGCCGCCACCCGGCTCTCGGGAGCGACTTCCTTGGGAACACCGACGCGCATGATGATCTGCCCTTGCTTCTGGGACCTGGGAGAAGGAACTGGAGACGGGGGCCCGGCTGGGACCCGACTGGCGAACGACGCGGTAATTCTTGAAGACACGGCTCCCAAGAGCAACCTCTGAGCCCCCTAATTGGACCAGTGTCGGCACAGTTCGAAGCCCTTCAGCGCATGGAGTACACGTCGATCAGGGGGCCGAGGGCCTCCAGTTCCCAGAGGCGGCGCTTGGCGTCCTTCCCGAAGTAGTGCTCCAGCCCCGGTTCCTTGAGGTCGGGATCGGTGCAGGGTGAGAAACGGGTCACCAACTTGCCCCTGCGGGCCAAAATGCTCGGCACGGGCGATCTTGGAGAGGACCTCGTCCACGTGTCCCTGCACGCTGACACCAACCGAAGCGAGGTGGGTGTAGTCGGGATCCCAGGTGCTCAGCAGTTTGGCGTACCCCACGGCGGAATCCTCAGACGTGAGCACGTCGTACAGATTCTTCTTATTCGGGTAGTACAGGTTGCAGGACGGGATGGATCGACCGCTTGAGCCTGGCCTGGGAGTGGATTCCACAGTGCCACCGTCCGCACTCAAGAGAACAGGTGATCACTCTCCTGCGACCAGGCGGCATAGCGATACATCGGCAAGAGCCGCTCCAGTTCCGCCAAGAGGATGCCCGGTACCTCCTCGCCCAGCGCCGCCTCTCGCGCCGCACCCTCTGGCGGCACAGGCCAACGACGATCCACCACAAGCTGGTGCTCTCCGGGCGTGTAGTGCCGCAGGAACTCTGTCAGTTGATCAGCGGTCAGATTTCCGCAGGGCCACTCGCCACGCCAGTCATGCAGACGCAGTTGGAAACCGCTCAGCTCATTGAGCAGGGCAAGCCAAGGACCGAGCCCATCGCGGCCAACGCGGTTGACGAGATTCTGTCCGTCATACCAGGCGTCCGCATGGATGCGAAGGGACACCTCAAGGTGCTGGTGCTCCACGGCCACGCACAGGTACGCGTTGCGATAAGCCGAGTCCAGGTCCTTGGCCAGCTCACGGCCCAGCACCTTCCGTAGCCTTGTCTTCTCCGCCTTGGGGCGCATCAGGTAGACCCACAGACGCGAGACCTGCTTGCCGTTGAACGCGTGGGGATGGTGCAGGGATGAGCGCGCGTCGAGGGGGACCCCCTCCCCCTTGGCCCGGGCAAGGAAATCCTTACCGAGGGCCAATAACCGCCTGCGAGTCATGAGCCGGCGGTCATTACTCTCGATGCTCCGTGCGTGCTCGGGGCCCAGGGCGGCAAAATCCCACTCCTCGAAACAGACTCCCCCACTGATGGGCCGGGGCTCGGGTGTGGTTGCCATGGGGGAACGGTACAGGCTCAGGACGAGAATCGCTCCCCCCCCCTGCAACCTGAAGTGGGTTGAGGACGTCGCACTCGACCCGCTCCGTTAACCGATGGCGCTCAACCCGGTAGTATCGGTGGCAGGTTGTGCCGCCCTCGGGCATCGCACATCCTCTCCCCCACCCTTGGCCATGCAATTCGCCCACTTCCAATTCGACCCCGAGACCGATCGCATTGGCGAGGGAGCATTGAGCGAGGTCTACCGGGCGGAGGATATGAACCTGGGTCGGCCCGTGGCGCTCAAGATCCTACGCGCCCACGCCGAGATCGATCCCCAAGCTGAGCGCCGCTTCAAGCGGGAAGCCAAGCATGCCTCCTCTCTGGCCCATGAGCACATCGCGACCATCTACGAGTATGGGGAGGACAAGGGCACCTCGTTTATCGCCATGGAGTTCCTGGAGGGCGAGACTCTCGACAAGGTCATCAAGGGACGCACGCTGGGTTTCGAGGAGTGCCTGCGCATCGCTGTGCAAGTGACAAGCGCCCTGGAGTTGGTACACCAAGCTGGCATCCTGCACCGCGACCTCAAGCCCGGCAATGTACTCCTGCAGCGCAACGGCAAACTCAAGCTGCTCGATTTTGGAATCGCGAGAGCACGAGACGAGACCAACATCACCCAGCAAGGCGTGCTGGTTGGGACGGTCTTGTACATGTCTCCCGAGCAGGTCCGGGGTGAGGACCTCGATCTCCGGTCAGATATCTTCAGTCTGGGGGCGGTGCTCTACCACATCACCACTGGCACCCTACCCTTCCCCGGGGACAACTTCCCCGAGGTGTGCATGGCCATTCTCGATGGCGAGCTCAAGCCACCGACCAAGGTGCGACACGGCTTCCCCAAGCCTCTGGAGGCCTTCCTGCTCAAGTGCCTCGCAAAAGATCCGGCCGACCGGTTCACGGATGCAAGTGAAGCGCACAATGCCCTGCTCGGGGTGAACGAGACCCTCGCTGGTACGCGCAGCCGGACGCACACGCGCCTGCAAGGAACGCTGCGGCTGTCGCCAACCACCTGCGCCCAGAGCGATGCGGAGGCCTGCGCGATCATGGCGGGTAGCATCCGCAAGGACCTGGCCTCGGCCCTGTCCCGCAACAAGGAGTTGACGGTAGTCCTGGGAGAGCAAGAGGAACATTCGAACGGAGCCGATGTGGACTACGTCGTGGACACTCACCTGGACGTTCAGGGACAAGACGGGCGCCTGGAGCTCGCCGTTCACTTCCCCAGTGAAGGCACGGATGCAAGCGGTCCCGATGCGACCGTTCGAGTCGTACGTGACACGGTAAAGTCCAGCAAGGACAGCGAGTGGGCCCTCCAGGAGAGCCTGGTGCGCAATTCCATGCGCGTGCTACGCAAGCGACTGACCGAAGCGCCCTTGCGCGCCGACGCACTGGAGAACGAGAAGACCCGGGCCGCCCTGGCCGCCACGACTCGGGGCATGGCCGTCCTTCGAAAGGGAACCACCAAGCACCTCCTCGCCGCGAGCGCAAAGTTCCGCAAGGCCCTGGAGTTGGATCGCTACTGTGCTCTGGCACACGCCGGGCTGGCCGAGGCCATGGTCCGCAAGTTCCTGACCTGGGACGGAGATCCGACCTTCCTGGACGAGGCCAGAGAGCGAGCCAAGCGCGCCATCTCCTTGGATCCCAAGTGCGCCCTTGCTCACACAGTCCTAGGCTTCGCCTATCACCTCTCGGGTCGTTTGGATGAAGCCGAGCGCATGTACCGCCTGGCCATCCAGATGGACAAGAAGGAGTGGCTCAGCCACCGCCTCCTGGGAGCCATCAAGTCACGGGCGGGCAACTTCGAGGGTGCCGCACCCCTGTTGCAGAAGGCCATCGACCTGTGCCCCTCGCACATCGGCAGCTACGATCACCTCTACGGAGTGCGGCAATGTCTGGGCCAATACGAGGAGGCCCTCGAGATCGCCGACAAGGGCATCGCTGCGGCCCGCAAGCACCTACGCGACGAACCCGACGACATGGACGCGCGGGCGCACATGGCCCTGCTCCTGGCGCGGCGCGGCTCTGACGATGCGTCCCGCGAGGCCATCGATGCGGCCCGCGATCTGGCACCCCGGGATGGGACCACGGCCTTCCACTCGGCCTGCGTCTACGCCCTGCTGGGCGATCCACCCGCTGCCATCGAGGCCCTGAACCTGGCTCAAGACCGCGGCTACTACATCGCAAGCGAGATACGGGCGAACTCGGACCTGGACGTCCTGCGTGGCCTGCCCGAGTTTCAGGAGTTGACCTAGGCCCCCGGGACCCATGGATCGACCTCTGATTGCTCTGGGCGTCCAGACCGTCGCCCGGCAGGGCGCACCGCACGTGGTGGAGTTGGGTGCCGTCAAGGTCATCTCAGGCGAGATCGAGGACACCTTTGACTCCCTGATCTGTCCTCCAGTTCCCATCGAGCCCGAAGCCAGCGACTGGCACGGAATCACCGAGGATCACATTCGCGCGGCGCCTCTTGCGGCTGAAGTCCTGGAGGCCTTTGGCGCTTGGGCCGGAGAGGAGCGTCTGGCCACCCATGATGCGGAAGACGCTGCCACGGCCCTGGCCTTCGAGTACGCTCGCGCGGAGCTCCCCCCACCGGGCTCTCCCATCCTGGATACTCGGGCCCTGGCCCAGCACCATCTTCCCGAGGTGGAAGGGCATGACCTGGAGACTCTCTGCAAGCACCTGGACCTGGAGGAGGGCCAACAACGGCGCGGGCTGGCTGACGCGGTCTGGTGTTGGAAGGTCCTTGAGGAGTGCCTTGAGCGACTCGATACGGACGGCGATGGCTACAACGAATGCCTGGCCCTGGGCCTTGCACCAGTCACGATCAACGGACATCGGCCGAAGAGTCCCGCCCCAACGCGCCGAGTACGCCAACTCGAGGCGGCACGCATGGACGCGAACGAAATTGAGCTGGTCTACGGAAGCAAGGGTGCCCCAGCCACCCTGCCCGTTGTCCCACGCTTTCTCTTCGAGCGCGGGGGACACGGCTACCTGGAAGCCGAATGCCAGAGGAGCGGGCTGCTCAAGACCTACCGCATCGACCGCATCCAGCGGGTTCAGGAGAGGGTCGTCTAGCGACGCGCTGGGCTAGTGGGATCCCCAGGCCTGGACCTGCGCCTGCTGCACCTTGCCAGAGAAGTGAAAGCGACTGCCCCCGACACCCTGGGGATCGGCCCCCAGCAGCACGGGCGAGCTGTTCCAGCCGACCCCGCCGGAGGCCTGGTCCTTGGTCAGATTGTCGCTGGAGTGGTTCACCCAGAGCCAGACGCCTCCGTCACCGTCATAGGCACCTGTCAGGAGAAAGGAGTCCGTGGTGTTGAGCAGGGACGCGGGCACGGTCCCGTAGACGTAGCCCCCCACGTAGACGCCAAAGCGCAGGACCGTGCCGCCCGAGCCGATCGGGTTGTGCAACTCGAGGGCGAATCCTCCGCTGTCAGCCTTGCTCAGAATGGCGGAGGTCTCCCCGTCCGCGAGCGCAAGGTCGTCGAACTCCACGACGGCCGTGATGAAGTAGCCTTGCCTCGGAATATTGTCGGCATCGTAGAAGGTGACGATCTCCTTGTTGCTGGCGTCCAAGTCCAACACGCCACCAAAGAGGCTTCTTCCCGTGCCCCAAAGACTGTAGTCCGGTGTGCCGGGGTGACTGGTTGGAGCCTCATGCAATGCTCCAGCCCCATCCCTCCAGAAAACGGTGTTCTGACTTCCATCGCGGGGCCACGCGTTCAGGTAGACCAGCAGGTTCTTGTCCTCCACGACCTGTCGGGCCTTGTCCACGGGATAGTCCACGGTCAGCGCATCGACCTCCTCGCGTAGGCCGGCCAGGAACACTTCCCCCATGGAGACGGGGATCGTCCAGACGTTGATGCCCAATCCCAGACTGCGAGCGAAGGTGAGCATTCCGAACAGGTTGGAGTCCTGATAGTGGAACTCGACGCCCTGAAAGCCATCCTGGCGAGACTGAGCAATCATCTGCTGGGAGGTGGCTAGGCTGGCCACCTGATTCTTGGAGAACAGCTCGTTCAGCTTGACCCAGGGGCGCATCGAGCGAAAGGCCGGATCGCGCAGGGCATCACGCGTCAATATCAGGTTCTGGCGGATGTTGTTGAAGGAGCGAATCACCACGGGCCTTCCGAAGCGCCCATAGCCGTTGTCCGACAGGTGGGTCAGAACCTTGGTGACGTAAGCGGGATCGGCCTGGGTTTCCTTGCTCTCAATGAAGAGGATCTGATCCCCCGCTCGCAAGGCCGGATCGGCCAACACATCTTCCAAGTGAGCGCCCCAGGTGGTCCCCTGGTCGTCATGGTCCACGTACACAACGCCGCCCTCGCTCTTGATGTCGAGCTCAATCAGATCCGCGCCAGCAGCCATTGCGGCGTGGATCTTCCGCAGGGTGGCAGCGAGGCTGGCGGGAGGATTGATTTCCGCGGTGTAGCAGTTGTGGGCGGAGATGGCGGCCACGTTACCCAGGGGTGACCTGGCCAGGGTGCGAGTCACTCCATCCCAATAGTCCGGGTGAAAGGTGCGGGACTCCGTTGGGTTGGCGATCTGCGACACGGCGCACCCCCACAGGAACAATCCGAAGCTCAAGGCGCCCAGGAGCCGAATTCTAGGGGTGAGGCCTTTCATGTGTGTCAGCTTCGGGGCATGGGAATCCAAGGGCTTCGCTCTGCCCCTTCATGAGAATCTGACCCCAGGATACGGCACCGCCTCTAGTACCGGGGCCCCTTCCGCCCGTAGACTCTCTGCCTCGAAATCCGGGACCCTCCACCCCGAACGCCACTTGCCCCCTCCCATGCCCTCCACGCAGTTCCGTAATCTTGCCATCGTCGCACACGTCGACCATGGCAAGACCACCCTGGTGGACAGCATGTTCGCCTTCGTGGGGACGTTCCGTGAGAACCAGCAGGTGCGAGAGCGAGCCTTGGACTCCAACGATCAAGAGAGGGAGCGCGGGATCACGATTCTGGCCAAGAACACGGCCATCGAGTACGCAGGAACACGGATCAACATCGTCGATACCCCGGGCCACGCCGACTTTGGCGGTCAGGTGGAACGCACCCTGACCATGGCCGACGCCGTGCTCCTTTTGGTCGACGCCTTCGAAGGACCCATGCCCCAGACGCGCTTCGTGCTCTCCAAGGCCTTCGAGCACGGGCTACCCGCCCTGGTGATGATCAACAAAGTCGACCGTCCCGATGCGCGCGCCGGTGAGGTGCTCGAAGAGGTCTTTGATCTGTTTGTGGACTTGGGAGCTAACGACCACCAGTTGGATTTTCCCGTCATCTACGGTTCTGGGCGGGATGGCTGGGTCACCCGGGATTTGGAGACGACGAGCGACAACCTCCAGTCCCTCTTCGATCTGATCCTTGAGTCGGTGCCTGCGCCCCAGATGGACTCGACTGGCCCAGTTCAGTTTCAGGCCTCGACCCTTGATCACGATGATTTCTTGGGTCGTATCGCGGTGGGACGCGTCGCGCGTGGGGTGCTACAACGCGAAGGGCGCTACGCCCTCTGCCATCCCGACCGGGATGACGCCCCCGTGCTTCCGGTCAAGAACCTCTTCCGTTGCGAAGGCCTCAAGCGCGTGCCCGTCGAAGAAGTGCAGGCGGGTGACATCGCCATGGTGACGGGGATCGAGAACATCGGCGTGGGCGACACGTTGTGCCCCGCCGAGTGCATCGAACCCCTGCCCGCCATTCCCATGGACGAGCCCACGCTGTCGATGGTTTTCTACGTGAACAACTCTCCGTTCGCCGGAAAGGAAGGGCGCTACGTCACCAGTCGCCAGATCTGGACGCGACTGGAGAAGGCTGCCGCTCGGGACGTGGCCCTGGTGCTCGTGGCAACGTCGAGCGCGGAAGCCTTCGAGGTCAAGGGGCGTGGGGTCATGCACCTCTCCGTGCTCATCGAGAACATGCGCCGCGAGGGGTTTGAGTTCAGCGTTGGCAAGCCGCACGTGATCATCAAACAAGTGGACGGCACGGCATGCGAGCCCATGGAACGGGCTACGGTGGAGGTCCCGGCTGACAATGCTGGCAAGGTGATCGAATACCTCGGCCGCCGACGCGGCGAGATGACCCATATGGACGCCCTGGGGAGCTTGTCCAAGATCGAGTTTCTGATTCCCTCTCGCGGACTGATCGGCGCGCGCACGGCTCTGCTGACCTTGAGCAAGGGGGAGGCCATCCTGGCCCACGTGTTCGATCGCTGGGAGCCCGATGGCGGCCCCATTCCACGCCGCACCAATGGTGTGCTGGTCGGCGACCGCAGTGGAGACGTCATCCCCTATGCCATCGACGGGCTGCAGGATCGCGGCATCTTCTTCGTGGCGCCCGGCACCCCCGTTTACGAGGGCATGATCGTGGGTGAGAACAACCGCGCCGAAGATCTGGCCCTCAACGTGTGCCGCACCAAAAAGCTGACCAACATGCGCGCTTCAGGTCGAGACGACAACGCCAAGATCGCTCCGCCGCGCATCATGAGCTTGGAGGAGAGCCTCGAGTACATTGAGGATGATGAACTACTTGAGGTCACGCCCAGCAACTTGCGTCTGCGCAAGCGCACCCTGAACGAACGCGAGCGCAAACGCGAGCGCAAGAAGGTCCAGAGTTCCGTCTAGCTGCGGTGCACCTAGTCCTTGTCTGAATCCGCACCGGATTCAGATACGCCGACACGGAACAGGGTCGTATCTGTTCGGATGAACAGGCTGCCGTGAGCGGGCACGACTGAGCTGCGGGCTTTCTGGTTCTCGTCGCCCCCCATCTGGGCAACGGTCACGACCTCGCCTGACTCGGCATCGATCGCCACAACGCGCGCGCCGTGATCCATGCACCACACGCGACCATCCGCCCCGGTTGGTGAGGCGCGCCACTTGGCTTCACGCGGCATGGGAATGCTCCAGACCACCTCGCCCGACGCCGGATGGATCTTCGACAGCATGGAGCGCAGATCACTCAGAACGTAGAAGTGGTCGCGGTAGTAGAGCGGCGTCGGCACGTCGCTGGTGACCGGACTACGACGCCCCTCGCTCTGCCAGGCAAGGCTCTCCTCGTCGAGGGTGCCCTCCCCCCCAAGCTGGACGGCAAACACCGGCGCCCCCTTGGGCGCGCAGGCCAAGGCCACTCCGCCGCCCACTACCGCCGAAGGTACGACGCGCCACCACTGCTCGCGGTGCCCCGGGTTCCAGGTGCCCCAGCGCCAGAACTCCTCACCAGTGAGCGGATCGTGGCCGCTTATGATGTCTCCCCCCACCACGATCAGCTCCTTGCGCCCTTCTCGGGTCACGTAGGGTATGGCCGTGGCGTAGGACTCCCGCGACTCGACGCGCGCGTCGGAGGGGCGCACGGCGCGAAAGAGAGTCTTTCCAGTGGCGGGCTCCAGGCCCAGGAGAAATGACTCCACGCCCTCTTTCCCGTGGTCATTCACGGGCACGTCGCGCTGAAGGATCGGCAGAACCAGGCGACCCTCCCAGAGAGTGGGCGTCGCGGAGAAGGTCCACTGGAACTGAAACTCACCCAGGTCCTCCTGGAGATTGCGGCGCCACCGCTTCTCGCCCTCCATGTCGTAGGCCACCAGGTCCCCATTTCCAAAGAAGAAGGTCACGAGCTCGCCATCGCAAACGGCGGAGGGAGAGGCGTAGTTGCTACGGTAGTTCAGCTTGGTGGGCTCACCCACACCGAAGGCCTGGTAACCGCTGCCCGCAGAGTGCTGCCAGTGCACGTCGCCACTGTCTCGATCCAGGCAGAGTACGATCAGCTGATTGGCGTCCGTATCCACGGAAGTGAGGAAGACCCGCTCCCCTACGACGATAGGTGTGCTGGCCCCGGAACCGGGGAGCACCGTCTTCCAGAGCACGTTCGCTTCCTGGTCGAAGGCCTTGGGAAGGCCTTCGACCGTACTGGAACCGTCATGCTGCGGACCACGCCAGTTCACCCAATCCTGGGCTGGAGCTTGTGAGCCAAAACACAGAAGCAGGAGCAGTGTCAAACAGGCGCGGGCAGGCATGGGATATTGGGGTCAGGGTTTCTACAGAGGCTACAGAGTGCGCACGCGCACCTGTATGGAGACCCCGCCGGTAGCGTCACCGAGCAGAGTCTCCCAGTAACCATCCTTGGATACCAAGGCCCGGCTCTCTTGCAGGGTCAGGGTTCTCTCGTCAGATTGGTCGAGGTAGGAGACGAATGGGCTCTGCACGACGGCGGCCTCGCCATCCCCAGCATAGCTTACGGCGCCTCGTACCTTCAGATGAAGTTGCCCGGACGGGGAGCCCGAGGCCTGAAGCCAGAGGGCAAGGCCCTCAAACGACGCCGCCACGATGGGGTCGGAGCCCGCCGCAAGCTGCGCCACTTCAACGTCGTAGTCGCGCACCATCAGACGCTCCAGGCCCAAGACCACCGAAGCCGATGTCCCATCGCGCAAGGGCAGCCGAACCACGGGACCCGCTCCACCTTGGGGCGTGTTCAGGCGCAGCTCCACCTCGTACTGGCGCACACTTGCCCGCAGAGAATCAAGAACCTCTCGCTGAGCGGCTGACCATCCGGCCGTGTTGCCTCCTCTTCGGCGCCCGGCATCCGGCCACGTCACGAGCCAGGGCCCCACCTCATCCACACGGCCCATGCGGCCTTGCCGAGCCAGAGCCTCCATTACCAGGTCCGTTCCCAGATGCTCGAATCCCACAATCAAGCGCGGTTCGGCATCAATAACGGGAGTAGCGGAAGAGCCGCCGGACAGGAGTCCGGTACTACTGACCAAGAGACGCGGGGCCATGACACTGGCAGGATCCGCGAAAACAAGGCTCGCGCCATCTCCAAGGTCAAACTCGGACCAAGCGGACAGAGCCCCCCCGGTCTGATGCAGGATCATCAGCTCCGTGCCGCCTGACTCACTGCCGCGTGTCGTGACAACCAGGGCCTTGCCCGTTGGAAGGACCGCGCTGAGCCCACAAGAGCGATTGGCTGTTGCGGGTGATTGCACGCTGATCGGGAGATTCTCGAGGTGCACGCCATTCTCATTTCCAAGCATGGCGCCTATGTCCAGCTGCTTATTGGGCGTGTCCCCCATTCTCGCCCCTCGCCGGGCCATGAGTGCCACGAGCAGCCCACCCGTGCAGGGGGCTGCACGGACTGTAGCCTCGAGCCCCTCGAAGAAATCGCCAATGACGGGGTCCATGATCAGGGACCCCTGGGCGATCTCCATGTCAAAGTCGAGCACCAGGTAGCGCCGCTTCCCGGCGGAGACCGTTGCCGACCTCCCCGTGGGCACGTGCACCACGTGTTGTGAGTGGCTGGTGGCCGATTCCAGAAGTGCCGGCAGCTTGCCTACATCGATCATGCTCGGCACATCCACACTTCCCGGTAGGGCGACGAAGTCCAAGGTCAACTCCACCGAGGCCGTATTCACCTTACGGAAGAACGCAAGCAGATTGGCAACGTCCTCCTGCAGGCTGGCGGGGCCGACAACGAGCAGGCGCCCGTCCTGGGTGTACTCAGCTCGGCAACCCTCGCCGCTCAGGCCGTCCCCGAGCAGGTTCTCAAGCAGGCCGACGAAGTGCGATGGACCGGTAACGCTGTCCTCGCTGAACTCCCTCTCCTCTTCTCCTTCGCTCCTGAAGCGCAGGGAGGGCAGAAAGACACGGGGCAGGGTCTGGTCCGGTTCGAACCCCAGGCCGGCCAGATTATGAACGATCAGGCTGTAATCGGCAGTGGGAGCGTTACGATCCGCCCGCGCCTCCTGGGAAGCGGGCGGCAGTGAAATACCGGCGGTGAAAGCGAGCAGGGCAGCAGAAATCAACATGTACGGCAGTCCTAGGTGTTTGAAGGGGTCGGGCGTAGCGACTCATTCCACCGACAAGGGTACCCATTCCACGCCAAGGGGCCCTGGGGGTGCCCGTCTCTAGCTGGGCCCAGGCCACTGGTTACTCTCCTGTTCTACGCAGGTTGACAGCCCCAAACCCCCCTCCGTACCCTCTCTCGCCCTGGATGCGGCTGTAGCTCAGTTGGTAGAGCGTCAGCTTCCCAAGCTGAATGTCGTGGGTTCGAGTCCCATCAGCCGCTCCATCGCATCGGCTCGCGCCGGGTCGCACAAGGCCGCAGGTGACGCGGGGTTACGTGAGTCCGAGGGAGTGTCGTTCGGGCACGCTTCAGCGAACGGACGCGCATCCGATTGCACCGTTTCGCACCCCAACTGCTGGGAGTAACGCTGGGGGGAGGCGGGTCCTCGTCAGTCAGCTCGACGGCCATCGCCTCTGTGCCTGTCGCCGGTGTGGAAGTCGTCGCCCAGTCGAGAGCTTGGGCGAGGGCTTCCTCGGGCGGAACCTCGCGGGTTGGCTGGCTAGAGTGATCGGCGGATTCGGGATTGGGGGCTGGACGTGTCATTGCAGGCTTGGCATGGATCTCGTGCAGGATCCAATGATCCTCCATGTTCGCACCTTGTGTTCAGCGAAGGCCTAGACCCAGAGCGTGCGCCAGGTTGGCTGTGCATTGGTGGCCGAGCGCGCGAAGCCTTCCCTGCTTGAGAAGTTGAAGGGCTTCGATGGTCGCCGTGCAAGCGGACAGCCCGCGACCCACGAAGTTGCCATAGTGCTTGCGGTGGAAGATTGCCATGCTCTGTGCCTTGAGGCGCCAGCGCCAGTACTCCGAGTGAATCGCTCGTGCCCCATCCATCGCATCGTGCCACATGAGAGCAGCTGGCTCGCACCAGACCCCATATCCGTGGGCTTTCATTCTGCGGCAGAGATCGAGGTCTTCGTAGTACATGAAGAAGTGGTCGTCAAAGCCAGCCAGCTCATCAAGGGCGGACATCCGCAGGAGCATGCCGTGTCCCCAGATGTAGTCCACGTCGATAGGACCAGGGTAGTCCCCGTGATCGGCGCACTCGATGCCCGGGATCTCCTGGCGCAGGGGAAACCATCCTCGATGCGATCCTGCGTAGAGTAGCCTTGGTGCTCCACTGGGCATCGGGGTCGTCGAGTGAGTCCTCGCTCCGACCGCGCCTGCCGTTGGATGTGCGTCCATGAACTCGACGAGTTTTCTCGCCGCATCGGGAGCCAGCTTTGCATCGGGATTGATAAGCAGCACGTACTCGGCGCCGGCAGCGTGGGCGGCGGCGATACCCAGGTTGCAGCCTGCGCCAAAGCCTTTGTTTGTGGGCGCTACCGTGAGCGGGTACTCGCCGAAGCTCTCTCGCAGGCCCTTGGCTGTGTCATCCGTCGAAGCATTGTCCACAAGGATTACTGCGAGACCCTCAAGGTCGCTGCGTGCCAACGAGTCCAAGCACCCTCCAACCTGCTCAAGACAGTTGTAAGTCAAGACCACCGCAACCGTTCGCGCGCCGCAAGGGCCGGCTTTCTCAGAATCGGTCAATTTAAGCCTCCGGTAGCGCGTGACGTAGCAGTGGGGTGAGAGTGCCTGCGTGCAATCTCCTTTGGCCGCTCAATGTTTCCGCGGCTGGCATCCTATAATGTTAGGATTCGACCGTGCCATGAATTTCAGCGAGTCGATGACTATGCCCCGAAGCTACTCTCGGCTTCTGAAGAGCGAGCGCTAGCGGATGGCTCGTACGGCAAAGAATGACGGCACTGAGACTTCGGCTCCCGTGAGTGGACCTCCCGGCGCATGGGCGCGCTGGCGCGCACGGTGGCTGGGTCCACTCACGTGGCTGTTGCTGGCGATTGCGGTGATTTGGATCGGCTACCAAGGATGGCGCCTCCTTTTCCAGCACTCATCCCTAATAGGCGGTCCAACCCAGGGAGGTCGCGGCGCGGTGGACCTCGCCCTGCGTTACTTCGAGGTCAACTCTTGGTTTAGCGGCGAGCCGATCTACTCGACGAACAATGACGCCGTCTACCCACCAGCGAGCTACCTGATCCTGTGGCCTTTCCTTGGATGGTTGAGTTTTCTCGCGGCGCGTTGGCTGTGGAGCCTAGTTGTGGTGGTGGCGCTCGTTCCGGTCCTTCGTACCTTCGTGGGGAGTTGTGGCGAACTGTCGGTGAAAGAGCGGCGGATGTTGCTACTCGTGCCCCTTGCGACCTATCCCGTGGGCGCAACGATCGGCAACGGTCAACTCGGCATTCTGGTTCTCATGTGCCTGCTCTCTGCGCTGCCGCTCCTGCGCACCCATCCGCCATCCTGGCGACGGGACTCTCTGATCGCTTTTCTCTTCCTCGTCGCCTTAGTCAAGCCGACCCTCGCCGTGCCGTTCTTTTGGGTCGTGCTGTTTAGCGTCGGAGGGATGCGTCCTGCAATGTTGATCGGAAGCGGGTACGTGGGGATAACGGCGTTGGCTGCAATCCCGCAGCAAGGAACTGTCCTAGACCTCGTGCAGGTGTGGTTTGGACAGGGGGTGAAGGGATGCGCTTGGGGAGCCAAGTTTGGTGAGGGATCGATTCGCCTGGCCCAAGACGCTGCTGGCAGACTGCACATCTCCAGCATCAATCTGCATAGCGTGATGGAGGCCTTGGGGCAGAGTCACAGGATATCGCTCGCTTCCGGAGGTGCTCTCTTGGGTCTTGGTCTCTGGGTCTTTCTCCAGCGCCGTCGCCCTATCTGGCTGTTGCTCGGTGTCGTCGCTTTCGTCACCCGTTTCTACACCTATCACGGGTGGTACGACGATGTCCTCTTGCTCCTCCCGCTCATTTCACTGGCGCGCTTGGCGAATGGGCTCGATGGGGCTTCCATGCGCATGAGTCTTGCAGCCGGCGTGCTCTTCCTTGCCATGTTGGCGTTTCTTCTGGCACCCGGTGGTGGGTACCTCCTTCGCTATCCTTGGAATAACACCTACCTCGTCACACAGAGCGCTTTATGGCTTGGAACCTTGGTCTTTCTCATGGTCGCTAGCCATCGTGCTCCGGCTTGTACAACGGGGTCGCGAGTGGTCCCGGGCTAGATGTCGCCAGCGATGGACAGCTTCTCGATCATCATCCCGACCTACAAGCGCCCAGCGAGTGCATTGGCGTGTCTCGATGCGTTGCTCGATCTGGACTACCCGCGCGAGTTCCTGGAAGTGGTGCTTGTCGAGGATGGCGTCGCGGGAGAGCCACTCCTGGCCGAGGATCTCGAGCGGTTCATTGACCCCCTACGGCTGCAGGTGATTCGCCAGGAGAACGCGGGGCCTGCGGCAGCTCGCAATCGCGGGGTGGCTGCCGCGTCGGGGGACTACCTGGTCTTCACCGACGACGACTGCAAGCCAAGGCCTGACTTGATTCGGGCCCTCGCTCGCCAGTTTGAGAAGACACCCAGCATCGTGATCGGGGGGCGAACGGAGAATGCTCTGAATGATCGTGCTTGCTCCGAAGCCAGCCAAGTGCTGCTCGATTACATCTACAAGCACTTTCTGGAGCGCAAGGAACCGTTCTTTACCTCGAACAACCTCGCGCTCTCACGCGAGAACTTCGTGCGCGTGGGGGGATTTGATGCGGCCTTCTCTGGAGCGGGAGGAGAGGATCGAGAGTTTTGCAGTCGTTGCCTCGATTGCGGGCTCGAATTTCTCTGGCTCAAGGATGCTGTGATCCTGCACTACCATGATCTGTCGCTGGGGGGGTTCGTACGGCAGCACTTCAACTATGGGCGCGGGGCGCATACCTATCACACGGCGCGGGCCAAGGTGGGTGGAAGTGGCGTAGAACTCGAACCGATGAAGTTCTACATGGATCTGGTTCGTTACCCCCGCCGCAAGGAGCGCGGAAAGCCCGTCAAGTTTGGCGTGAGCTTGATGTTGCTCTCTCAAGCGGCGAACGCGGTTGGATACTTCTTCGAGAAGCTCTCCTCCTCGAAGGCAAAGAAGCAGGCCAGCTCAGAACCGGTCTCGGCGGATCAGACGGGAGCCGAGGCGGAGCAGGCGCGACTCGTCGCCCGGGAGGGCGCCGGCTCCTGGTCGGGCAACATCCTCGGCGTGGGGTGCCGCTACCTCGCCATGCTAGGCGCGACGCACATTCTGGGAGATCGGCTCTTCGGGGATTACATGTTGACCCTGGCGATCACCGGCGTGCTTTCGACGATTGCGGTGCTGGGGCTTTCGCCGGGTGTCTTGCCTTTCTTGTCGCGGGCCCGGATCGGAAGCAAGCCTAGCGAGGTGCGCGCTGTCGTACGCTCCGCCTTCCTTCCCGTGATTCTACTCTCGCTCTTGCTGACTGCCCTTACAGCTTGGGCGGCACCTTGGGCGAGTGAGACGGTTTTCGACAAACCGCAACTCGTTCGATTTCTCCTGCCATTGTCCGGCTTGATTGCCATTGGAGCGATCTCTGCCGTGGTGACCACGCTCCTGCAGGGGTTCATGGCTGTCAAGGAAAGTGTGTGGATCGAGCGTGTCTTCGTGAATGGCACCATTGCCGCGGGCATGGCTCTGAGCTGGCTGCTTGAGTTGGAGATCGGCGGGGCGGTGGGTGCCTCTCTGGCGGGTGGGCTCGTCGGATTGGTGGCCGGCTTCTGGGCCTTGAAGCGGACCGCCCCGGGCGCATTGAACTTGAAGCTCGAGAGCAGTCCCTTGAAGGTTGGCGCGCTCTTGCGTTTCTCTTGGCCGATGCTTGGAAGCGGCGTGCTTGGCTTCCTGCTCATGTGGACCGACGTCCTGGTCATGGGGGTCTATTCCGGATCGTCTGAGGTAGGTGTTTACGGCGCGTGCGCGCGGATCGCCGTGCTTGCTCTTCTGACACACCAGAGTTTGGGGCCGGTGTTTGTTGCGCGCCTGAGCGATCTCTTCACTCGCAACGATTGGGCGGGCATCTCGCACCTTTACCACATGACGTCCCGCTGGGCCATGTGGCCTGGGCTGGCCCTCGCATGGAGCCTTGCGCTCTGGGGTGCAGACGTGCTCGCGTTGTTTGGCGAGGAGTTTCGAGCTGGGGCGTCTGTGCTCACCGTCCTGTGTGTGGGGAAGGCGGCCGCTTGCAGCAGCGGCATGGCGGGGCGTGTCTTCAATATCACGGGCAAGGCCCGGCTCAACTTGGTCAACATGCTACTGCTCGTGGGGAGCAACATCGGCTTGAACATCTTGTGGGTTCCCCAATACGGCGCGATGGGCGCCGCCGCAGCCACGAGCCTATGTCTGACACTCGTGCGGCTACTGCAGGTGATCGAGCTTCGCTTCCTGCATGGAATCCTGCCGTGGACGCGCCAGAGCTTCATCCCCTTGATTGGAACCGGAGTACTCGCTGCCTTGTTGGTTCCTTGGCGAGAAGGGCTGGGTGGTAACTGGGGGTGGTTACTTCCCATGGCGCTCTACTTCCTCGCCTGCGCCCTCTTGTACTTCTTGACTTGCTTCAATGAGGATGACCGAACTGTGTGGCGTGCGTTGCGCGGGCGCCTTGTTGGCCAGGGTTGGGGTGTGAGATGATCCTCACCGACCGATTCGTCCTGCTCAATTACCCTCGCACGGGTTCTACGTTTGTGCGTGAGGCCCTCAGTGCAATCTACGGGCAGAGTGGGTCCCGCTTGCGGCAGAATCTTCGACGCCTGCTGCCGGTCCGTGGGAAGTTTCAGGAGCTGCTCCTTCCCATCAACCGAACAGCTTCGGCCTTGAACGCTGGTCGCAAGAGCCAGCACGGCTGCTACTCCCAAATCCCTGCATCTCATCGCGGCAAGCCGGTCCTCTGCGTGACGCGGAATCCCCTGGAGAGACTGGCCTCCAAGTACACGCACGGTTTCTGGCGTGATCACCCGCCGGGCGACCTGCTGGAGTTAAAGAAGCTCCTGCCGGCCTTCCCTCGTCTCTCCTTCGAGGACTACTTGGAGATGGAACAATCTGCCGCTTACGAGGATGTTCGTCAGGGGGCGTCCATCCAGGCCGACGTGGGAGCCTGTACCTTGCACTTCATTCGTTTCTTCTACCCGGACCCCGATGTGGCGCTAGCCCGCCTGACCGATGAGAGCATCGACAGTGGCGAGTTTCTCCGCGGCATGCCTGAGATCCACTTCCTGCACACCGAGTCGCTCGTTCCCGAGCTGCGCGCCTTCTTGCACTCGGCTGGCTTCGAGCAGGAGCTGACAGCCTTCCTTGAGGACAAGCCCCCCGTGAATTGCTCTCCATCCAGTGGCGAAGGGACCCGGCGGGAGTACTTCACGCCTCAGCACGCCGAGCAGTACCGGCAAAGCAATCGCCTGCTCTTTCAGATGTTCCCCGAGTACGATGAGTGGTAACAATCGACCTCTCGTGAACTTCTTGATCGTTGGCGCACAACGCGCGGGGACAACGACCCTTGCTCGCTACTTGCAAGAGCACGAAGACATCTTCATGGCGCCTTGCAAGGAGGTGCACTTCTTTGACAGGGTGGATGCACCAGGCCATGACTGGGGTGGTGTTCGTGCAAGACAGGAGTACGAGTCCTTCTTCGCACAGCATGCCGTCGAACCCGTCGTTGGGGAGACCACTCCTGTCTACATGTATCTCCCCGAAGTTGCCGAGCGAATCAAAGCCTATAATCCAGCGATGAAACTTCTGTTTCTGCTGCGCGAACCCGGCGAGCGTGCTGTGTCCCAGTTCCATCACGAGCGCCAGCTTGGCCGCGAGATCTTGCCGATGTGGCTTGCCTTCCTCGCGGAGCCGCTGAGATTGCGGATGGCTCAGGGCGATCTTCGTAACCGTTCATCGCTTCGGCGCCACTCCTACTGCGACCGGGGGCACTACGCAACGCAGATACGACGATGCCTGGAGCACTTTCCGCGCGAGCAGATGCTCTTCCTGCGCAGTGAACAGCTCTTTGGGGAACATCTGAACTGTCTTGAGAACATCTTCGCCTTCTTGGGTGTCCCGCTTCCTTCTCGGTTGCCCGCGCCGGCTCGCCACAATCAGACGCCCGGCTCGGCGGACGGCAATGTGCGCGCTGCCATGCGGGTATCACAGACCTGCCTTCCGTCGACCTGTGAACTCGAGGATCTACTGGAGTGGGACCTCTCGTCCTGGAAGTACTCGTGAACGAGCCGTCCAAAGCGATTCTAGTAGCGGGGATGCACCGGTCCGGCACTTCTATGGTTGGAGGCCTGCTCTCCGAGCTAGGCATCGACATGGGGGAGCGGTTGATCCTTGCAGATGCGGACAACAAGCGCGGCTACTTCGAGGACGCGGACATCGTCGCCTTCCACGGCCAGGCTTTCCGTTCTCTGATGTCGCCGCAGGCATGCGGTCATGTGGATTGGGGATGGTCAGAAAGCGAAGTTGTCGATAGTGAGCGTTTGGCTGAGCATCTGCCGCAGGCACGTGAGCTCGTAGCTGAACGGGCCCTTAGGGGAGGGGTATGGGGCTTCAAGGATCCGCGCACCACGCTCGCACTAGATTTCTGGGACGGGTGCATCGAAGAGGTGCGTTACGTGCTGGTCTACCGCTATCCTTGGGAGGTGGCAGACTCGATGCTGCGTCTCGGGGCAGACGTCTTTCTAAACAATCCGACGTATGCTTACCGCATCTGGTCGTTCTACAACGAGCAGCTGATCGACTTCTACGAACGCAACAAGTCGCGCTGCATCCTCGTCAGCTCTAACGCCTTGCCATCCAGCTTGGGCTCCTTCATGGGACTCGTTGACACAAGGCTAGGGGTTGAGCACCAGCCTGCGGAATTTGAGAATCTCTTCGAGGAGAGCCTGTTCACGCGAGGAGAGCAAGAAGAGGTGCTGGCGAGTTTGACCGCGGCTGGTTTTTCGGAGTGTATCGAACTACTCAAGCGCCTCGATGACCAGGCAGACATTCCGAGCGATGGAGCTTGGCGCCAGAACACCGTGCGGCAGACCGAAATGGGGCGCCCGGACGTTCCAGCCGACATCGATCTCTCGATCATCGTGCCCACCTTCAACGATGGTATCTATCTGATCGATGCCCTCGCCAGTATCGAGCGCTGTAGACTCCCGCGCGCCGAACTGATCGTCGTCAACGACGGTTCATCCGACCCGACGACGCTTCGCATGCTCGCAGGTCTCGAACGGCAGGGCTACTACGTACTTCACAAGCCCAACGGGGGATTATCCTCCGCACGCAATGAGGCGATTGCTGCTGCGCGCGGGCGCTACATTCTCCCTCTCGATGCGGACAATCGGATTCACCCCACCTTCGTCAAGTCGGCCATCGAACTTCTAGACAAGGACCCTGAGATTGGTGTCGTCTACGGCGACCGGCAGCTCTTTGGAGCCTCGACCCAGCACATTCCTGTTCCCGAGTACGAATTCCGGAGTTTGCTCGGGGGCAACGCCATCGACGCCTGCGCGGTCTATCGCCGTGACCTGTGGCGGGAGCTCGAGGGTTACGACGAAGGGATGAGCGGTTTCGAGGATTGGGAGTTCTGGATTCGTGCGGGTCTCAGTGGGTGGCGCTTCCATCACCTCTCAATGGTTGCGCAGGATTACCGAATGCGCGCCGATTCCTTGCTTGAGCAGTGCCTCGAAGGGCAAACCCGGCGCAGGCTGTGTGAGCACATCCGAAAGAAACATGCGGATCTCTACTACTCGCACTTGCCCTGGCTTTGGCGGAGTGTCTCGACGACCCTAGCCCTGTTCGTCAAGCCACAACACTTGCAAGGATTGCGCGAGTTAGAGTCCCGAAGCTTCTGGGGTCTTGTCTGGCTCCTGTTCGGCCCAGGGAGCGTGTTCGCCAAAGACAAAACGCGACGTGGGCGAGGCGGGGTAAAGGCCGTCGGCCATCCAACGCAGTCGGTATTCGTCTCCGAACGAGGCAGTCCCGTCCAAAAATAGGATCGTGACCGATCACCTCGGATTCAGGCCGTTTCTTACACCTCAGGTGAGCGGACTGATGGTTCATGTCAGCCCGCGCCGGTGACCCCGTTGTTGTTTCGTGCCCGGTAGTCTGTCTCCTAATGTCCGCGATTGTCCCTTCATGTCCTGTGCCCACTCGCTAGCGACCAGAACTCCTGTCCTCTCATGTCCTCTATTGTCCCCTAAAAGGACACGATGTCCCATCCACGACCCCCAGCTTCCCAAGCTGAATGTCGTGGGTTCGAGTCCCATCAGCCGCTCCATTCCAGCTCCAGGTGATCGCTGGGCTTGGCGAACCTGCCCCTTGGAGCAGCCTGGCCCAATCCAGAGCCCGGTAGGTTACCGGATCAGGCAGTGCCCCCTTTCCCGGCAGAACCATCGGATTACGACTTTCAGTCGCATGATCCCACCGTGGAACAGTAGATTTGATCTGCGCAATGGAAATCAAGAACACGAACAAGCGACCCCTCCGGGTGCCCCTTCCCGCTGGCAAACGCCTCTTCCTCAAGCCCGGCGAGAAAGGCCAGATCACTCCCAAAGCCGCAGAGCACCCTCCTCTGAAGAAACTGATCGACGAAGGGAGCATCGAGCTATTGGATCTCGGTCGTGGCAATTCAAAGTCCTCCGGTGGCAGCGGAGGGATCAGCGGGTCACAGGACAGCGGCGGCAGCGGCGCTGGGATTCGGAAAACCGGAGACCGCTAGCCGAGGCCAGGGGCCCAGGAAAATGCCCTCTGAGTCTGCACTCTCCCTCGTCTCAGACGGCCATTGCGTTTGGGTCGCGGGAAGTCAGGCCTACAAGACCACTCAAACGCATTTCCCAGCTGCTTCGCACGATGACTAGAGTCGCTCTCCAAGCCCTGATCGCGTTGCTGCTCTCAGCCGTAGGAGCTGCCCAGAAGCCGAACGTGGTGCTGATCATGGCCGACGACCTGGGCTACCACGACCTGGGTTCCTACGGCCACCCGAAGATCAGAACCCCGTTCCTGGATCAGCTCGCGCGGGATGGCTTGCGCCTGACCAGCTTCTATTCCGGCGCTACTGTTTGCACTCCATCGCGCATGGCGCTGATGACCGGTGCCTATGCAGCCCGTTGCGGGTGGAGCAAGGGCGTAGTCGGCCACAAGATCGACTCGAATGCAGGCCTGAGTCCGGAGGCACTGACGCTAGCCGATGTCTACAAGTCCGAGGGCTACGCCACGGGGATGAGCGGCAAGTGGCACATCGGTGACGTCGGCCCGTGCCGGCCGCACGTACGCAACTTCGACTCGGCCTACTACATCGGCAAGAGCAACAACCAGACGACAAAGCTCTGGCGGGACGGCGAGCTGGTCGAGGACCCGTTCAGCAACCGCATGCTGACCGACCAGTTCACTGCTGAGGCGGTCACCTTCATCAAGGCGCACAAGCACGAGCCGTTCTTTCTCTACGTCCCCTACACGGCTCCGCACTTCCCGGTGCAGGCGCATCCCGATTGGAAGGGCAAGTCGGCATTCGGTGTCTATGGCGACGTGGTCGAGGAGTTGGATTCGCGCGTCGGCCAGATCCTCGCCACCCTGAAAGCCGAGGGGATCGACAAGAACACGATCGTCGTGTTCATGTCAGACAATGGCCCAGAGCCGAACGAACAGGCCACGGCGGATCCCTACCGCGGCGTGAAGTGGGACGCGCTCGAGGGTGGCAACCGAGTCCCGTGCATCATCCGCTGGCCGGGCGTCATTCCCCCTGGCCAGACATCCAACGCCCTGATCGCCTCGATCGACCTGCTGCCGACCCTGTGCCAGGCCTGCGATATCGATCTGTCCTCCAAGACCACGGGTAGCCCGGCCATCGACGGCGTCAGCGTCTGGGACACCCTGCTCGGCAAGCGGACGCCCCACCCGCGCCACGAGCTGCTCATCTGGCACGGCATGCAGGGCTTGCACGCCATCCGTGTCGACGACTGGAAGTTGTTCTTGAGTCGCCCCGGCGCCGCCCGCCACAACGCCAAGGACAGCCCAGAAACCGTCGCGCTGCTAGGTGAGATGCGCAAGGGCAAGGGTCCCGTGCTCTTCAACCTGGCTGATGACGTTGGCGAGCTGAAGGACCTCAGCGCCGAATTCCCTGAGAAGGTCGAGGCACTGCGAGTGCTGGCCGAGCAGCGCCTGGCTGAGATCACACGCAACGTCATTCCGTTGGTGCTCTAAGACGCTGCAGCCTCGACATGCGCCCCATGCGCAAAGCCCTGATGCTCGGCCTGGACGCGCTCGCTTGAGATCCGTATCTTGGGGCGCGAACCTGGCACGACCGGGGCCGGAACCGTGGGCTTCAGCGAGGTTGAGCTTCTTTTCGTTCGCTGAGGTGGAGGGTCGATAGCGGGAACCGGGCGAGCACTGAGGTTGGCGCAGACCCTTTGATTCGCTTACCCTCCTCCATTCCACCTCATCGACCAA
>PVBE012194436.1_pt1 | contig 57162 bp, 59 predicted proteins | sample 1631181 | NCBI WGS metagenome assembly PVBE01 (sample SAMN08397723, study PRJNA350692) | Marine metagenome, whole genome shotgun sequencing project. | isolation source: water | place: Pacific Ocean | collected 2012-04
CGCTAAAGCTTGGCAATCAGTCCTCATAATTAAGGGTCGCAAATGATTGTTGCCACTACCTTTCTTTTCATTGCACTCTGCCAAACTCAGAATCATCATTGGCTTGAAGATCAAGCCGAAGAACGAGGCGTTGCATTCACTTGGGTAAGCGGCGATACCGGGACTTTTAACATGCCAGAAATCATTGGCGGCGGAGCTGCCCTGCTTGATTATGATAATGATGGTGACCTTGACATCTATTTTGTACAAGGTGGGCATCTTGATTCAAATGAAGTGAAGCACAACGTTCTATTGCGAAACGATGATGGAAAGTTTGTCGACGTTACAACAGAAAGCAACACTGGCAATACTGGTTATGGCATGGGTGTTGCGACTGGAGACTATAACAACGACACGTTTACAGATATTTTCATTACGAATGTCGGCAAAAACATCTTGCTAAAAAATAATGGCGATGGAACCTTTGAAGATGTCACAGACATAGCAAATGTTGGTGACAATGGCTGGGGAGCGAGCGCTGCATTTGCTGACTTCGATGCAGATGGGGATCTTGATTTGTATGCAATTAATTACCTTGTCTGGAAACATGGACTTGATCTTGATTGTTTTAATGCTAAGGGGGCTCTCGATTACTGCTCGCCGACAAATTACATGGCGCCAGCTAAAGATTTGCTCTATAGGAACAATGGTGATGGAACGTTTACAAACATGTCTGAAGCGGCCGGCATCGGAACCCGCACTGGCACTGGTCTGGGTGTTCTCTGCAATGACTACACTGGGGATGGACGTATCGACATTTACGTTGCAAATGATGGCATGGCAGATCAATTGTGGCAGAACAATGGTTCTTGGTCGTTCACTGACGTAGCAGCGATGCGAGGATGTGCACTTGATGACGAAGGTATAGCCAAGGCAGGCATGGGGGTTACAACAGACGACGTTGATAATGACGGTGACTTTGACATTCTTGTTTGCAACCTATTTGGAGAAAGTGATTCGCTCTACCAAAATGAAGGTGATTACTTCGTAGACATTACTGCGCGCACAGGATTACGCACTTCAACTCGCCACGCGACTCGTTTTGGATTGGGCTTGGTAGATTTTAATAATGACGGGTTCCTTGACTTATATGAAGCCAATGGCAGAGTGCAACAAATTGGCACGATGCTCACTGAAGATCCTTTTGCTGAACCAAACTTTATACTCGAAGGCAAGAATACAAAGTGGAAACGGATTGATGGCGTAAAAAATCCACAAACACATACAAGTCGTGCGGCTGCTTTTGGTGATATCGATAACGATGGAGGTATTGATATTCTTGTTGTCAACCGTGACGCACCTGCGTACTTGCTCATGAATGTGCATCCTGACAAAATGAAATCGGCCACGTTTCGCGTACTTGACCTCCATGGCAGAGACGCTCTTGGAGCCGTCGTCACAGCGAAAGCAAGTGGCAAGACTATTACCCATCCCGTGCAGTCAGCATGGAGTTACATGGCGGCAAACGACCCACGTGTACGTTTCGGCTTAGGCGATGCTAAAGAAATCACTGAGGTCACTGTGAAATGGATTGACGGCACAACAACCAATTTTGGTTCTTTTGCTCGCGGCTTTCACCACCTACAACAAAAAATTAATTAGGCCGGTGCTAATTAATTTTTGATTCCTAGATAGTTTTGTCCCTTTTATGCAATCATATACAATAGTTATGAAAGGATTGAACTATGACATTTGAACTACCGACTTTAAATTACGAATTTGATGCGCTTGAGCCACACATTGATGCTCAAACGATGGAAATCCATTACACAAAGCACCACGCAGGTTACGTAGCAAAACTTAACGCTGCTGTTGAAGGAACGCAGTGGTCAGACAACACGACTGCTGAACTTTTAAAGAACCTTGATGCCCTGCCTGAAGAAATCCGAACGGCAGTCCGCAACAACGGCGGCGGTCATTGGAACCATTCGATGTTCTGGTCTATTATGGGAGCTGGCGATGGCAGCGGTCCAGCAGGCGAACTAGCCAATGCAATTGACATGACATTTGGTTCCCTAGACAAGATGAAGGATATCTTTGCAAATTCGGCCGCAACTCGCTTCGGCTCTGGTTGGTCATGGTTGACGGTCAATGGCAGTGGCGATCTTTGTATCTGTTCGACTGCTAATCAAGACAATCCGCTCATGACGGACCTAGGGATGTGTGGCTGTACACCTCTTCTAGCCCTTGACGTCTGGGAACATGCCTACTATTTGAACTACCAAAACAGACGTCCTGACTATGTAGATGCATGGTGGAACGTGGTAAACTGGTCAGCCGTCAATGCTCTGTGGACGAATGCCCGCGCTGCAAACAGCGGCGGTTGTGGTTGTTCGTGCACTTGTAGTTCCTAATACAAAGGTTTGTCTCATGCGAAATATTTTGTTACTTGGCATGTATCTAACGTCCATATCCATGGCATTATGGAAACAAACGGCGAACTGACTTCGGGTCATCTTGATTCGGTTGCACTAGCAGATGGCGCGGTCATTTACCTGCCAGCTAGATAACGTCCGAAAAAAATGTCTAATTATTTTTTTTGACCACCAAAATTCTCTATCCACAATATCTAGTGGGTGTTATTTTTAAATACCTACTATGTGTCGTAAGTAACGAATTGCGAGCCAAAAAGTGCATTTTGCGCATAGTTATCACATGAAGATGACACAGGTGTACTTCCGAAAGCGTATTTACCGCTTAAGAAAACGAAGGAACACCAATATGTTATCCAAAAATCAAGTAATCGACGCCATTAGCCGACTCAACCCAACTGCACCCATCCACTGGCTTGCTAGCTTTGACTTAGTGTCCCTTAGAAGATATTACGAACATCTACTTCTTACGCTTGAACCCCGTGGATCTCGTGGCTGGATTCGTCCAGACGATAGTTCAGCAGTTATAACTCGTCGACCTGCTGCATAACTTTGTATTAACGCTGCATAAAGACGGCCTGTCCCTCCCTTTGTCAGATTCTGTGTGACTCCCTTCGTCAGAATCTCACCGAGCGCGGGACAGGCCGTTTTTAATTGGGAGAGTCCTAAATCGAAGCAACATCTAGGTACAGGCACTTTTCACTCGCTGTTTCGCTTGGAATCTGTCCCGTCGCTCTTATCCCCCCACACATCCGTGGCGAATCACTAAACGTATTAATGCTGTTGTTATGAGGAAAAAGAATAGCCCTGAAATCGATCGCCCCTACTGTGATTCAAACCCACGTTTGACGAGAGCGAGTTCAAGCAGAGTTCGAACTCGAGTAATCAACTCGAGTTTGTTGACTGGTTTTGTAATAAAGTCATTCGTGCCACATTCAACTGCACGTTCATAATCGCTTACTTCGTTAAGCGCGGTGACCATGATGACAACTGTATCTCGAGTAGAGGGCTGGGATTTAACCTTTTGGCAAACCTCAAAACCACTCATCCTCGGCATCATCACATCGAGAATAAGCAAATCTGGGCAAGAACGTTCGATTTTTTCTACAGCTTCCACACCGTCTGAAGCGGTAAGAATTTTACACGGCAATTCTTCAAGAAAAGCTTGCATCAACTCGACATTCTGTGCGTTATCGTCCACGAGCATGATGGTTGCTTTTGAGAGGTCGACTTCTTGAGTCACTTGGGATGTTGAATCGTTCACGCTGTATATGCTATCATGTGTGATTCTCACGTGTTCTAGCAGAGAGATTTCACATGGCAAAATACGCACCACCTTCAATTTGGACCAATGAATTTAACACCCCGACCGTTGAGGGGCTCCGTAAACTACTACTCAATGATTGTAAAAAAGCTTTTGACAAGGCGAGTAGTAAAATACATTCTCTAGGAGAAATCCGAGAGGAACTCATGTGGTATGGAGATTGTTGGTTCTGGACGGTTGCGTTTATGACAGATAAATCAGATCAGCCACTCGCAATTATCGTACCCTTTGAAGAAGACATGCAAATAGCTTCTCCCATGTCTCATGATTTTATTGACCAGCTATCAACTCGGCGCCTCAAACGATTTGTACGAGATGGTATTGAGTTGGCGATGCCACCACATGAAACGAATTGGGCAGTATGGTCTGCAGCAACCCCTGCCGCTGTTGAAGATATCATGCCAGTCATAAAAAGTTTATTCAAATTTATAACTGAGTAACTACTCTGTTACTCAGACACCCAGCGCCCATCTCTTCGAATAACTTTTGTTGAATCAATTTCAAGCAGAGACGCTAGGTCATCATTCAAACTAAAAGATACTGGTCGTCCTTCTGAATAGACATAATCAGCAGACCACAATGATGGTCCTCCAAGAATGGCAAGCTCAACTTTTATAGTTTTGAACACTTCCAATTGCGAAGTAAGTTTATCCTGTGAACTGTTAGTGGAAACACGATCAAAAATTTTCGGGAATAAATAACGCCAAGGCCTAAGGTTCTCTAATTCATGAACTTCGATCTTTTTACCATTACGAATCGCTACAACTGTTTTGCATAGTTCCGCTGGCTCTTGTCCGTCGTAAAGCAAAGGCGAATCTTTATGCGTGAGAACATCTGCGACTAATAATTTCCCAGTGTTGCCACGCATTGCATAGAGTTTGCTTTTAAGGATTGGATCTTTTTCAATTTCAATTAAACCCAAAATTGAATTGTCGCGCAATGAAGGATCTAGTACTGCTGCAATCACATAAAGATGTCTAATATCATTTATATCTTTGGTTGAAAGTTGATTACTTGCTGAAATATCTTCTGCAGCCCTAAAATAAGACAGAGGTTCATTCTGATCTACTTGTGGGTTTGCAATCGAACATATGTAAGTAGTAAAACTGAGTAGAAAATGCTTTAACATCATTCGTTCGATTCCATGTTTTGTATTTCAACTCCAATAGACGAGAGGAGCAAGTCCCACTGAGAGGAAACCAAGAATTCAACCGAAGCGATTTGTTCGATTATGGTTGAATCTTCGGTTGCTATTGCTCGCAAACTACGAATAAACTCCTCTTGCCTAGAGTGAACGAAGCCTGGCTGTGCATTTCGTAGTTGCATATAGTACTCAATCTGCTTATGCAAAAAACGTTGTAGCAAACCGGAGGGATTAAATATAAATAGTTGATCGCTTGAGGGTTGTGTTTGTGTACGGTAATTCACAAGCATCTCAATTGCATTGAGTGAACTGATTTCTCCAGAAGGCAATACAACTGAGGGATTCAGCACAAGATATTCGTCAACGAGCGAGCCGGCTAATTCTACAGATAAATAATCTAATACCTTTTGGCTCGGCTTAGATGTAGAAATAGCGTGTTGAACTAATGCGCGTCTTGCCACTTCTGCCCATCGGGAACTGCTCTGTTCAGGAAGTACAACTTCTGTTAAATTTGCTACCAACTTTGAGACTTCTCGTTTTGAATAGTACTTATCGAGAAAATCCAACATCGCAATTGCAACATGTTCATTGTAATAAAATTGAGAAATAATGATGTCCGTTGCTTGTTGCCTTACTTGGGTAGAGTGCATTGAGAGAGCTGCTCTTGCTAGTGTGCGCGCATCACTCATCCCGAGTTCAGTTACACCGTTTGCAGCTAATTTATCAAGAGCATCGTTTGCTGAGGTATTAAATTCAATAGTCCATTTGCCGTCTGGCTCTTCCAATAAAACTTTCGGTAAAGGTTTTTGAATATCTAACTTGAATGATTCGATTTTATTAAGAATCCGTTCCACCTGATCAGTGCGTCCTATCGAAATATTCGCTGCAGCTTCATTGAGGAGCCTCAAAGTTATGATGTATCGTGCCAGACCACCAGACCTGTCTAATGCAGAATAAATGGATTGCCATGTATTAATTTGTTCTATATTTACAATTCCTGCAAATTTAAAATTTTGAGCTTTTGGTCTATGCCTTTCTTCGATTGCCCATTCCTTCGCGAGCAGTTCCGTAATAGTTGCTCTCACTTCATCGGTGTCGCCTAGATTTACTATATATTTTGAAGTAAACCATGGCGAATTGTTCGAAGAGAAGATCATATTGCCGAATACTGTTAAATCAATAGAAGTAATTTCATCATGTTTATGTAGTGCTATTATTCGTTCGCGAAACAAATTTGTTTTAATCGAATTGATTTGCAATATGATTCTTCCAAGAACTTTACGCATGTCACTTTCTCTAAGCATGTCAAGATTCGAAAGGAGAATATATTCAATAGCAAGTAAGTACCTTTTATCTGCAGAATCTTGATTTGTAAGATTGGATACAGCAATCAACCATGCCTCCCATTGCTCCAATGACCTAGGATCAAATTTAGTTGTCGAATGTAACTTTTCCATAATTACATCAAGGCACTCTTCTCGAGCAGCAAAAGGATCGCAAGTTTTAATCTGGCTAGCCGCTCTACTTTGTTGTAAAGAAGCAAGGGACCGAGTATTTGGGGATAAAATAGTGCTACATTTTATTGAAGCAAGCATTCCAACGCACCAAGCTTTCTTTAGGACTTGGAGTGGTTCTCCTAGTCGTAAGTCTGGGGGGTTTAAATGCTGCAACAACTTTTCCGTATACTCTGGAAGTAACTCCGATTGCCTGATGACGTCAATAACTTGATTATTAATAAGTGTCAACGTTTCTTTCGAAACAAATGGCCAACCGTGAGATGCGTTATTGATTGCTTCCTCCCACTGTAAAATGCATTTTTCTTTTGGTTTGTCCCCCCTCATCAAGGCGTCTTGGATTGACTCTGCAAGTTCTGATAATTGTGCTGGAATAGAAATTGCTTTATCACTTGCATTCATACATTGCAGTTCAAGTTCTGGAAAAGCAAATGTTGGCACAGTTGTAAACATTGGCGTAAAGACTTCATCGGGAATATCTTCAGTATCATCTAAGATAGAGCTAATCGTATTCTTTATTGCAATTTGATTTCTAACATCTTCTTCTCCAGAAAGTAACAGGGCTAATCCCAAGAACATGACAAAAAGTACTAGGAGTGCGAAAAACGCACATAACTTTATGGTCAATACGTTATTCGTAGCACTAAAATCAAGATTGAGTTTGGCTGTTGCAGAAGATACGAGGTTGTCGAAATGCGAGGGCGGGCTAGGAAGTGGGGCAGACCATTCTCTAGTGATTTTGAGTTTCTTCCTCTTTTCAATACAAAGAGGCCCATCTCCTTGCCTTGCTGCCTCCGCGATTGCTTCAAGAATTCTTGTAAGGCCGCCTACGGAAATACCATAAGACATAGCAACCGCAACAAGTCGCGCCCTGCTTTTTTGATTCCATCCCCCTTCCGCTACAAGTGTTGCAATAATTTTTTTGTCTAAATCGGTCAGCTTTAAGAACCGTTTTTCTTTTGGAGTGTCTTTAGGCGCAGATGCACACACTTGTGCTGCAATCCCTTGAAGATACTCACGAATTAGTTGTTTTTCCTCATCGTCACTTTCGGGATGCATTGTAATTTGTACGCAACGCCTACGTAAACCTGCGCTGATAGCGTGTATGTCAAACCGTCCGCGTGGAATTCCGAGCAGGACAAGTGCGTCATCCGTTTCAGGTATGCTGAGCAGTTTGCAACTAATGCGATTAAGATCCATCATCGCCGCCTTGCAACGTTGCGTGTAATTCTTTTAACTTCGTAGCGTAGGGCTCCTTGCCGTAGTTTGGAAAGAGTAAATGATGTTGGTTCAATACATCTATCGCGTCCGATGGGTTTGTAGTGGAAAGAATTTGCACGATATGGAGCCTCGCATTCAGCCATTGATCACTTCCCTGTTTATTCCCAGAAGCAATCGTGCGCCAGTGCGCAAGTGCAATATCACTATCGCCGACAAGTTCCTCAAGCAATGCAACTAATTTTAAAATTCGATTTGTCTTTGGAAACGCAGTCTGTAATATTCGAGCAATTCGCAATGCTTCGATACCTGCAGTTAAAGTTTGTTGGCTTTTACTCTCTGCAAGTTCAAATCCAGCAAAACTTGTTGCGTACGAAATAGGCAAAACAGAATCTTGTTGAATCTCATCGTCGCTCAGTCCAGAAAGTAAGCGTGAGCCTATGAAAAATCTCACTTCACTTTGGACATCGATTTGTTCTACATCCCAATATCTCCAAATTGCTTTTGCTACATATAGTGACCATAAATCATTTGGCATGGCTGTGATAAAGTCAACTGCAAAATCTTCCGCCTCATTCGCATTTCCGTTTGATAAAGCGAACAGAATTGTTCTATATTTTATTTCTTTATTAAATGCAGTTAGATTATAATCCGTTTTACTTTTAATCACTTCGATTGCATCCAATGCATGCTGAGCAGCCACTTTCCGGTCTATCTGTTGATGTAGGGAAATTTCTAGAATACGTAATGCAAGAACGATTGCAGCTTCTGATTCTTCTTCATTACCGCTTTCAATCATTTGCACCTTTTCAAGGAGAATTTGAAGAGCTACGTTTACATACATATTTCCAATGTCATGTACTTGCGTTTCTTGGACTTGTGACCACAAATCATACAAGTGAACTGCCGCCTGTTTTTGGGATTGAGCATAATGAGGGTCATGGCTCGAAACCGAAAGAAGTTCATTAACTAGTCCTGAGCTTGCTTGAGAAACGGCAGCATCCCTGACTAACAATTGTGACGCTCGGGTGCTATTTGGCCACTCGTTTCGGTATTTTTTGATCAAGCCATTTTTAACGCTTTGCATAGAGGGCTCAAGTTGGGCAAGGCGATCTAGGCAAACAATTGCCATCCAAAGGGAATCTTCATCATTTTGCCTAGTTGAAACTTCTTGGAAAGCAAGAGACGCTTCTTGAAATTCAGAAGCTTGGAATAACGATAAGCCCAGCATGTAGTAGCAATCATTTAAAAACGTTGGGAATTCATTTGCATCTTCAGATGCAATTGCTTCATCGAACAAAGTCGAAATATCAATCAGCTGTTTATAGATTTCAGGGTCAGATGTTGGTTCGCCAGGTTTTAATTTGTCAGAAAGTTTTCTAAACAGGAGATCGCCTTGAATGTAATTAGAAATAAAACCTTCATCTGGCAAAGAAACATTTCCATAGAGTTCAACTATTTCACTCACCATAGTGAGTTGACCGAGTTCAATAAGTAAAGAGAGCGACTTGTCGGCAACTTCTTGAGCGCCTTTTGTGTCTTTGTATCTATTGTCAAGTGCATGTACTGCAGCAAGTCTTGCGTATAACAGTTTATTCTCGTCATTTACAACCTCTAACTGTTGCAATATCAATGGCCAAGAATGGTCGTCTATTGTTTGAAAATACCTCCACATTGGAATCTGCATTCGTATTGGCTGATTTGTTTCTTCCATTTCTAATTCGTCGAACCAAATATCTGATTGGGCACTATCAAAGATAATCTTCTTGCAAAGTGCGATGCCAAGTATTGCTCGAGCACCATATTCCTTTGCTTTTAAGTCTAAAGATATTTTTTGATATGTAGGTGTTTCCGCCTGTAGAATCATTGCAAAATAGTTTTGAGCTTTATCTGCCTCTTCATCCGAATTTTCAAACCATGCAATGTAGTAATGTGACCACGCAAGGAGCGAAGTGGTCATACCAATCAAATCATAGAGATCAGACTTGGAAGAGTGTTTGGCTTTAGCCATTAAACTTTTTCTGATTGTTTCTAGTCCGCTATTAATTTCTTTGAGTTGTTCGAGTTCTTTGGCGGCATCTTCCCTTGTAACGTATCGAAGTCGATAATTCTCTAAAAGCTTCTCCGCTGACAAGTATCTTGCCCTGAGCAACTGAACTTTTAGTGAATTAGTTCCAATTTGGGAATTGTCTTTTAGCAACTGCGTTGCACGTTGCAACACGTTTGTATTATTGCGATACTTGTCAAGTGATAAAATGCGCTTATATAAATCAGCGAGATTATTCGCTGCAGTAAACTTCTCTTGTTGCGTGCCGTTTTGTAATTTCTCTTCAAGGTAAGTAATAAGAAGTTCATCGCAGCCCATCTCTTGTAGCCAGTTTGAAACTCTGTCATCAGCTAAAGATGAGCTTGAAACAATAGCAAGGATTAGTATTTTAAGGAAGTTTTGGAACATATGTCACTTTCTCAAAATTGGCATTTCTCGCTTCTTGAACAGCCGATACAGCAAATCCAACAGATACGTTATTGTCAACTCGAAATATCAAGCCGGGCTCTCTGGGCAGTTGTTCCAAAAAAAGAGCCAATTGGTCACGATCTACAAAACTTTGATCTCCTATTTGGTAAACCTGTTGTGAATTTACGCTTGTGACAAGAACTATTTGTGGCTCAAAGTTATCCTGTGAGACACTTGAACTTTTTTCAGATTTAAGTGCAGGGGTTAATGTTTCTTCAGGTGTTGCGATAACGGTAGTGACGATAAAATAAATCAACAACAAAAAAGTGACGTCAATCATTGATGACATATTTAATACTGCATGGTTGACGGTCTTTCGTTTCCCAAGTCGATTAAAATTCATCGTGGCGACTCCGTTGCAACTCTCGTTGCCTTCATCCCATGTTTGCTTAGAAGACCTAAAATTTCATTTAACACTTTTGTTGATGCCTCTCTGTCTGCACGTATAGTGATGTCGTCCCAAGATGCCCCACTGTCATTAAGAGTTTGGAGTTGCTCGTTAAGTACTTGGAGATCAATCTCACCTTTGGATTCATCCAACACAATTTCACCATTTGCACGAATATTAATAACGAGTTTGCTTGCATTAGCAATCTTTTCTTGTTCGCCCGCTTCTATTGGCAGTGCTACCTCTACTCTTGCTTGCTGGGCAAATTGGGCTGCAACCATAAAGAAAATAATTAATAGAAAAACAATATCAATCATCGGTGTCATTTCGACGATTGGAATAATGACTCGGTTTTGCGAACTCTTAAATGGCATAATTACCCATCTGATTCCTCAAGATATAGGACTAACCGCTCAATCTCCGAAGAGGCCTCAGCGCTAAGCCCTTCAATTCGATTACGGAAAAAACTAAACAAAGTAACACAAGGAATAGCAAGAATTAAACCAAGCATAGTAGTCACTAACGCTTCGCTAATATTTCCTGCAAGCGCAGAATTTGAACTTGCACTATCTCCACCGATTGTTTCAAACGCACCAACCATGCCAAGCACAGTGCCAAGCAACCCAAGAAGCGGTGCAACAGTTCCAATCAAGCCAATGGCATCTGTCGATCGGAACAATCTTGATGTTTGATCTTCACCTGCTTCTTCAAGTGCGCTTTTAATCTCAAATGGTCCAAACGCAGAAAGTTGGTAACGAAGAAGCGCTGGCGCAAGAATCCTTGTCAAGTATGTATCATTTTCTGGGTTTACACAGTAGTTCAAAGCATCATCTACTTTTCCTGTCGACAACATCTCTTCAATAGTTGTCAATTGATCAGGCGGGAGCAGCGCCGATCTCTTTAATTGTAGAAAGTGCATTACAGCCAATGCTAATGCGATTAAACTCAGCCCAATAATAATATAACCAACTGGGCCGCCCTTCTGAATCATATTGAGCGATGATTTTGCTGGTTCACCATCCACAGTTGCTACGAGTAATAATAAATACGATATTGACATGAGTTGAATTCCTTAATTGGGAACCTCTGATTGTAATAATGGGTGAGTCGGAAATACACGATACATTTCCTGTTGAATTCGGTCCGCTTCTTCGGTAAACCCGTCTTTTTTTAGTTCATCTGCAAGCATAAGCATTGCCGACCCCGAAAGCCAAGGCACGGTTCGTTGGCTTTGTGCAGAAACTGTTGCAAGAAGAATTAAGGCTCTCTCCTTCGATTCCGCTTTCCCTTTACGTAGCATGCCAACGGCGCTGAAATAATTACTCCAAGCTTGTTTCCAGTCTGAGACGGTTTCTTCTTGCTTGGCAACTGAGGAATCGTCGTTGTTTTCACCACGTGCAGAGCCAACAATATGTAATAAAAATGCTGGGTCACTTACGCCTTCTAATTGGGAAAGATTATCGCCATTTTGAAGAGCAAGTAACAGAGAGGCGATAGATGAAGTTGCTTTCAGCGTGCTATTCTTATACTCTTCAAGAACCTGCTTCGAGTAAGCATTTGTTTCCCAGAGAGGTGGCAAATGTGGACAAAGAAATGTGCTTTTATCAAGTATTGGTAGCAAATCGGTGTAGGGCGAAGGAACTCCAAGTTCTTCAAGTCGTACAGTTTCTAGCCAAGGGTGCAACGCGTACTGAAGGTTGCCTTTTGAAACATAGCACCGAAGCAAGCCCTCAGCGACAAGGCGAGCATCTTCCCCCTTGACTCCTTCAAGTTCTCTAAAAAGTAACGCGAATGAAGGTTCGGCGAGTTGCAAATCCCCTCTTAGGAATCTCGTTTTAGCCCTCCAAAGTCGGTCACCTTGTTGCAAATATTTTTCAAGTGCTGGCCTAGGTATTTCCGTGTTGATCTGGGCTACAGAACTCCATGGAAAGGATGTTATAGTTGCACTAGCCGAAAGTAACTCAACATGTAGCCCATCTAAACCTCCACTTATGACTCTGCACTCGATCGGTGTGTCGGAACCGCGAAGAAGTACGCTATCTGCAAAGAGTGCTGTCTCTAGAAAAAAAGAAATGAGACTGCAAATGACGAGTTTCAAATTCATGGAACACTTCCAGTCTGAATGAAATTATATTTCCCACTGGTTGTGCTAGCGATGTCACGCAAGAGTTGTTGCGTAGAGTTGTTGCCAAATGCAATGGTATTGATAACTATTCGTTTTTTTGGCATCATTCCAGTTAATTGATTTAATTTAAACCCCAAACTGTCTCCATCTGTTAAAAAGTAGATGACCTCTGGAAGTGGATCTAGCTCAAACGCTTCTTCAAATGCAAGGATTGGATTTGTTCCACCCATTGGTTGGATGGATTGAAATTCACGAACCATTTTTCTAACGACGGATCGTCGAGCCCTATTCCATCCTCGCTGTGACGGTGGCTCAACGACGGTGGAATGATAAAAGAGAATGTAAAATCGAGCAAAATCTGGCAAACTTTTCAATGAGTTGGATAGTTCTTGCAATGCTAAGTTAAGCCGATTTGCACTATTCATTGAACCAGAAATATCAACTATGTAACAAAAGCGATTCCCAGAGGATGAAATGCCAAAAAAAGAAGCTCCCCCACCACCAGATCCACCAACACCTGCTCCAATACCAGAAGAGCCGCCTCCTGAAAGGGACCGTACTTGAGATTGTGTTACAGATTCGAGCGTTGGGCGTGAGTCAGAGGATGGAAGCAATTCCATCGTTGCAACCTCGACTTCAAAAGCAGCCTCGCTCTGCACTTCTTCTTGTTGATCAACTACGTCTCCTTGCGGCATATCTTGCAATTGCTCTTCATCTAAAATAGCAAAGTCAACAACTGTAGAGGCACTTTCATTCTCAGCCGCACCAAGATTACCCCGCTTAATACTTAGCATCAGACCAAGAATAATGTGGATCAAAATCGAGATGATAATGCCTATAAATATCAAAGATAAAAGAGTGCGTTTCCAGCGCTCTCGTTCATCATTGGTGTATTTTGTCACATCAGAGATAAAATCTATCTGTTGGGTCGTGACGCGCAGTTTTCCCTGTTTTGATATCTTCTTATGTTGTGACATCTAATCCCTGCATTTCCTTTTCACAATGTGTATCATGATACGCTAATCGAGATCAAGCCAAACCTTATTTATAGGGCCAAATACCAAAAATAGGATATTCTCAATGACATCACAATCACCATACTACAAACGAGCAATCCTTAAAATAAGCGGAGAAAGTTTTTCTTCTCAAGGAGTTATGGGGATCGATCCAGATGAATTGAACACGATTGCACGACAAATCGCTGATGCTGCAAATTTAGGAACAGAACTCGCAGTTGTTGTTGGGGGCGGGAATATGATACGCGGGGTCGAATTAGCATCACGCGTCGGAATCCCACAGGCAACCGCTGACTATATGGGAATGCTTGGCACAGTCATCAACGCTCTTGCTCTTAAAGAGGCGGTTGAACAACAAGGGCAACCAGCGAGAGTAATGTCGGCTCTTGATATTGAATCTGTTGCTGAACCATTTATTCGAGGGCGTGCATTGCGCCATTTTGAGAAGGGAAGAGTATTAATACTTGCCGCTGGAACAGGCAACCCTTTCTTTACGACGGACACGTGTGCTTCCCTCCGAGCGATTGAACTAGGTGCAGATATTCTCCTGAAAGCAACAAAGGTAGACGGTGTGTATGACTGCGACCCAGTCGATAACGATGATGCAACAAGATTTGAAACCATAACGTTTTCGGAAGCAATTACAAAACAACTTGGCGTGATGGATTTGACAGCACTTTCCATGTGCATGGAGCACAATCTCCCCGTCGTTGTTTTTAATTTTAAACTCGATGGCAATATCTGCAAAGTTGTTGCAGGCGAATCAATAGGCACACTCGTCAACAATCCTTCCGATCAAGCGGTGTCAAACGCTAACTAAGAATAGAAAGTTCTAAACATGAGCATCAAAGAAGAAACAAGTAAATGCAGAACTAAGATGGACAAAACCGTGGACTACTTCTCGAAGGAGCTGCATGGAGTTCGAACAGGCAGGGCATCCACTGCACTAATCGATTACGTCAAGATTGACTATTATGGAAGCCAAACTGATCTCAAAGATATCGCTGCTATTTCAGTGAGCGAAGCGACGCAACTCGTTTTGAAGCCATACGATCCCTCGACAAAAAAGGACATAGTCAAGGGGCTAGAGTCAGCAGATCTTGGACTTAATCCACAAAGCGAGGGTGATATTATCCGAATCAACATCCCTGCACCTTCATCTGAACGCCGACAACAACTCATTGGGCAAGTAAAAAAAATGGCCGAAGAAAGTCGAATTACTATTCGCAATGAACGACGAGATGCTATTAAACACATCGATGCCCTCGTCAAAGATAAGAGCAATGCTATTTCCGAAGATGATGGGAAGGACGGCAAAGATAACGTGGAAGCAATGACCAAGAAGCACATTTTAAAAATAGATGAAATGTGTGAAACTAAATCAGCCGAAATCCAAACTATTTAAAAGACCCAAGAAGCCCTCTATTCAACACTTTCTAATACTCTTTGCGTAGTCTTGCCGCTGGAATATCTAGTTGTTGACGATACTTAACAACGGTTCGGCGAGCAATTTGAATTCCTTGCTCTCTCAATTTCTTGGTAATCAATTCATCACTTAATGGCTTGGTTTTATCTTCTTCATTAACAATCGTTTGGAGTCGTGTTTTTACTGCTTCCCAGCTCATGTCTCCATCAGTATTACTGCCAGTGCCTCCAGAAAAAAATCGCCGAAGCGGGAAAATGCCTCGTGGCGTCTGAATCCATTTATCTGCGACCGCCCTACTTACCGTTGCAACATGAATTCCAAGCATATCTGAGACTTCCGTCATTGGCAAAGGGCGTAAAAATGAATCACCTTGATCCAAAAAATCGCGTTGCCGGTCCGCAACAATTTGAACAATATTCCCAAGGGTAGTTTTGCGCTGACTTACAGCTTCAATTATCCATCGAGCTGCGTTGATATTCCGTTGTATAAATTGTGTTGTTATTTCATCAGCACTTTTATCTTTTGCCATTGTTTCGTATGTTTTCGATAAGCGAAGAGGAGGCAATTTCCCATCGCAAATGCCAACGACGTACTTGTTTAAAAAGTCATCAAACTCAATAACGGCATCAGGAATTACAGGCAAAACCCGCTCAACGGCGAGGAGTCGCCCAGGGCTTAAGGTCAACTCGTGCATTCTTTCGATTGCCAACTTCACGCGCTCTAGACCCATGCCACTTGCGCTTGCAACAGAGGGGAGTTTGTTTGAAATTAAATCGTCAAGATATTTCTCTACTAACACCTCTACGTCATTCCACGATTCTGGATTATCTGATGCAAAAGAAGCGATTTGTATGAGTAATGACTCTTGTAGCGATCTCGCAGCAATCCCGGGGGGATCAAGCCAATGCTGCAAACTTGCAATGGCAGCATCAATTTGTGTTATCTCCGGCGCTTTGCTAGTGTCGGCTTTGACTTGATCAATCATTTCTTGCACAGATAATGTTAAAAAACCATCTGAGTCAATCAACTCTATGAGTGATTTGCCAATGGCTAATTCGCGTTCTTCAACTTCTGCAAAACTCCATTGGTGTAGCAGTTGCTCAGACAAACTTTCTTGTCGAGCGCGAATGTTTGCCATCGCATCAAGTTTTGGATCACGACCATCAACAGATAATTGACGTTGCGGCGAGTCTGAATAGTCATCTTCAATATCAAAATCATCTGACTCATCAACTTGCTCTTTTGATTCTTCAATTTGATCTGGCTCTTCTAACTCTAAGGCGATGTTTGATTCAAGTTCATGCTCAATCTTTTCTTCTAAAGCAGGGAGAGGCAATTGCATGATTTCCATTGTTTGGATGATGCGAGGAGCAAGTAGTAGTTGCTGTCCTGTGCGCAGTTGCTGACCTGTTTCAAAACGCATATTCATCTTTCTTAGCCCATCCCACGGCGGCCAGCAATGGCGTCTGAAAGAACTTGCGTATTTGCATATTCAATTTGAGATCCGCTTGGGAGCCCTCTTGCCAAGCGAGTAACTTTTATCCCTCGAGTTTGCAATTGTGATGCAAGATAAAGCGAAGTGCTATCCCCTTCTAAGTTCGGGTTAAGGCCAAGTATCACTTCAACAATACTAACTCGACGTGCGTTTGTCGTTGGCGCATCAATTCGTTGCAGCAAAGCGTCAACTGTCAAATCGCAGGGCTCGATTCCAGAAAGAGGGTCTATTCTCCCAGTCAACACATGGTAAACACCTTTATACATTCCAGTCGCTTCAAGTCGTATCAAATCACGTGGTTGTTCTACGACTAAGACGACGGAAGCATCGCGAGTTTCATCGTTGCAAATTGCACAAGGACTCACGTCAGCAATATTGTTACAAACATCGCAGCAGACAACTCTTTTTTTTACATCGGAAATGGATTGACTCAGCGCAATTGCTTCTGCCTCAGCATCTTTAATGAGAAAAAAAGCTATTCGTTCTGCACTGCGTTTTCCTATTCCAGGCAGTCGAGTTAACCCATCGAGTAAACGGCGAACTGGTTCAGGTGTCCCTTTAGAATCACGTAGTGACATTATTTCTTGCCCTTATTGATGTTTCGCACTTGCACGATTGTCCCATCAAAGAGTCCCCTAGCCTTCTGGACAAGTTCATGGCCTTCAACATCATCTATCGGAGCAGAGGAGACTTCCCTCTGATTCTCTGCATTATGTGTTTCAATTGTTACAGTGACTTTTTTAGAAACAACCCTAAACGCCACTTCTTCTATAATTCGTTTTTGACCTAAAATATAATTCGTCGACTCCCTGCCGGCGTCTGTTATTGCTAACTTGAGTTCATTTTCCTCAAATGAAATCAGTTCAAAATAGTTCGCAATTCTTTTTAATCCTGGGGTCGATGTAATTTCAGCAAGAATAGACTTCCATGTTGGGGGGATGCCACTAGATTGTTGATCTTTGGCTGACGGCTCTAAGACTTTTGCAGTGGACGCTTTACGTGAAGTCTTCACCCTTTTTTTTTTCGTAGTTCCCAGAGAAGAGTTCGACTGCAATACACCACCTGCTTCAGCGAGTTGCCCAGTCATACATAGCCGTGCAATTGTTGCATCAAATAACGCGCGACCACTTCCTGCTCTTCGAACTTGTCTACTTGAAGCATCGCAGAGTGCAATCATATGCGTCAATGTCGGTTCATCCAATCGAGAGCCAATGGCTGATGCTTCGAGTCTAGCCTCATCAGAGAGTTCAAGAATGGTGGACTCGACACCGCATACACTTGCAATCAAAGCTTGGCGAAGTGTATTTGCAACGACTTCTAGCGCTCTATCAAGAGAAATGCCTGCACCAATCAAGTTGTCTGCAGATTCGAATGCAGCCTTCATATCACTCTCAGAAATTGAACGGCATAAATTTGTCACCGCTTGTTGAGATGGAAGCCCAAGAATTTCTTCCATCTCATCAAGTTGAATAGATTTTGCCCCCCCCGCAAGCAAGCGGTCTAAAATTGAAAGTGCATCGCGCATCGAGCCATTACCTAGACGCGCAACTTCGGCTACAACCTCTGTTTCTGCTGCCACACCTTCTTGATCAAGGACATAAGAAAGATGTTTTGCAATTTTTGAAGACGCAATAGAATGAAAATCAAATCGCTGACATCTGCTTTGGATTGTTGCGGGCACTTTGTGCGGCTCTGTTGTGCACAATATGAATTTCACATGTAATGGAGGTTCTTCCATCGTTTTCAAAAGCGCATTGAATGCAGGTGTTGTCAACATGTGGACTTCGTCAATAATATAAATACGATATTTACAACGAGTTGGGGCTAGACCTGAAGCAGCAATTAAATCGCGTGCTTCTTGAACACCTCTATTTGACGCTCCGTCAATCTCAATTACATCTAAATCTTCACCACGAAGAATCGCTTCACCGATAGCATTTTCTTCTTGCAATTCATCTGAACGATTAAGTTCTCGGGCAAAAATTCTCGCCATCGAAGTTTTTCCAACTCCACGAGTTCCAGTAAAAAGATAGGCATGAGCCGTTCTGTTCGACTCGATAGCACTCCGCAGCGTCTTTGCAATCGATTCCTGACCTACGATGTCATCAAAGGTTGAAGATCTATACCGTCTTGCTAGTACTGTGTAACTCAAACATGCCCTCCTTTGGCTTCATTGAGTGAAAAGAAGGACGGCCGGGTACCCAAAGCTCAAGAGACGCCACTTATGGCTGCTGCCGTCAGGCTCTGACCAGGTTCGCAGGCCACCCGACAATAGGGCCGACCGTCCTTCTTTCCACCAAAGTACGCACATGATACCAAGTGTCCCCCAAAAACGTACCCAATGGAGGGTACACTTTACGTATGTTAACAGACCAGCATTCGACTAAACCAACCGCTTTTGAATTAGATCAAGCCCGAGAAAAGAGTACACGGCGCCTTGTAATCCTGACAATTCGCCTCTTGTTTATCACATTCATGTTTGCGGCAGCAATTCTTCCTTTTATCGCTGGCTTGAATTCGGCGAATCAACCGCTCAATGAAGTGCTAGTTGACCACTTGGGACCTATGATTTCGACCATTGCATTCGCAGTAATCATTCTGATTATTGATATGCTGACTCCAAACAAACGTCTCTCCGCTGTACTTGCTGTCTATCTAGGACTAGTGGTTGGATTGTTCGCTGCGCTTGCTGTCAGTATGCTCATTGATTTGATTGCTGATTCTTGGGGCGTTGAACGTGGCGAAGTCGCCACCCAATACCTAACACTTCTCAAACTTGTTTCAGGAATCACTCTGTGCTATTTTGGGATTAGTATTGTTTTCACTACAAAAGATAACTTGCGGCTTGTTCTTCCTTACGTTGAATTCACAAGAAAAATACGAGGCATCCGGCCACTTCTTGTTGACACGTCCATTCTTATCGATGGAAGAATTGAACATCTAGCGCAGTCAAAGTTTATCGATGCCCCTCTCATTATTACGCAATTTGTCATTGACGAGCTCCATACGCTTTCCGATTCGCACGATAAATTAAAACGAGATCGTGGCCGACGGGGTTTAACCGTTCTTGCAAATCTTCGTAACTCAGGGCAAGTTGATTTAACCATCGAATCTTCTGAAACTTCAGATGAAAGCGTCGATAAAGCCCTGCTTGGTCTATCTTTGGCAAGTGGATATCGAATACTCACGACTGATTCAAATCTGCAACAGGTAGGACAAATCGAAGGTGTTACCGTACTCAATCTCAACGATTTATCGCAAGCGGTGAGAGCTCAAGCAGTGCCGGGCGCTAAGCTGCAAATCGAAATCGTCCGACACGGCGAAACAAAAGTCCAAGGAGTTGGCTATATGCCTGACGGGACTATGGTTGTGGTAGAAAATGGAGGGGGTGCCGTTGGTGAATTTGTCACCATCGAAGTTACCAACGCTCTTCAGACTTCTGCTGGTCGTATGATCTTTGCAAGTCTTTCCAATGAGGAGTAACGGTCTCATAAATTGTGTTCTGCTCTAAGAGGTGTGATTATTCCCACTCAATTGTTGCCGGTGGCTTGGAACTAATGTCATAGACAACTCGATTCACTCCTCGAACTTCGTTGATAATTCGATTACTGATTGAGCCAAGCACATCAAATGGGATTTTCGCCCAGTCTGCAGTCATAAAGTCTTGGGTTTCAACTGCACGAATCGCAACAACCGATTCATAGGTTCTGCCATCTCCCATCACGCCAACAGATTGAATTGGAAGAAGAACGGCAAAGACTTGGTCTGTGTTTCGGTATAGATTTGCAGCAACGATCTGTTCAAGAAGCACTTCATCACACTCACGAAGCACAACCAATTTATCTTTGGTTATTTCTCCGAGGCACCGTACTGCTAAGCCGGGGCCGGGAAATGGGTGCCGCCAGATAAGTCCATCTGGTAATCCAAGAACTTCGCCTAACTTACGAACCTCATCTTTAAACAAATCGCGTAACGGTTCAATGAGTTCAAAACCGAGTTCTTCTGGCAATCCTCCAACATTGTGATGTAATTTAATATTAGCCGCAGCTCCGCTGTATCCATGCCCTGATTCGATAACGTCTGGGTAGAGAGTTCCTTGCGCCAAAAACTGAATTGGCTGATCAGATTCTAATCGTAAAACATCCGCTGCTTCTTTAAAGCACTCAATAAACCGATGCCCAATCTTCCTTCGTTTTTCTTGAGGATCTAACACTCCATCTAAATCAGATAAAAATTCTTTTGATGCATCTACGACTCGCAAATCAATAGCAAAGTGATCCCTAAATGTTGTTTCAACATATTCTCTTTCGTTCTTACGAAGCAGTCCATTATCCACGAATACACAAACAAGTTGGTCGCCAATTGCTTTGTGTAACAAGGCAGCTACAACAGATGAGTCAACCCCCCCGCTTAAACCGCATAACACGCGACTATCACCAACTTGTTCGCGTATAGCATTGCACTGATCATCCATAAAATCGGACATTCGCCACGTATCTTGCAACCCGCATATTTCATACAAGAAGTTACGAAGCAAATCGACACCATGTGGTGTATGCGTGACTTCAGGATGAAACTGGACACCATAAAATGGAACTGTTCGATGGGCAACTGCTGCCATTGGGCAGGTTGAGGTTGTAGCTAGAACTCTGAAATCGTCGCCTAATGCATCCACTTGATCGCCGTGACTCATCCATACAGAAGTTTCTGACGGAATTCCTCTAAGCAATCCACTATTATCACCAACTCGTAACGAAGCCCGTCCATACTCACGAGCGTACGCTCCTTCGATGCGACCGCCGAGGATATGGCACCCCAACTGCATTCCATAACAAATACCAAGCACAGGAACACCAATCTCAAATAGACGCACATCGCAAGTCGGTGCCTGCGCATCGCTTACGCTGCTTGGTCCTCCGGACAAAATAATTCCTGCCAAATTGTGCTTTTGAAGCTCCTCGATTGGGGTATCTGGAGCCATAAGTAAACTAAACGCACCAGCTTCGCGCACTCGACGGGCAATTAACTGGGCGTATTGGCTTCCAAAATCCAAAATAAGGATTGTTTCAATACATTTTTGGGAAGAACTTGGTGCTGATGTGTTTGTCATGAGAAGCGGAAAGGGTACCATGGATACGTGCAAAAAGACACTCCATTGTTTCATTCTGAATTCTCGATCGAATTTTTGACATCCCCGAGTTGGTTTCGAACTATTCGGCAGTTGATTTGCACAGCGTCTGCACAGTGCGGCTTTGACGGTCGCACCGCAGGACAGGTAGCGATGGCTGTGGACGAGGCACTTTGTAACATTCATAGGCATGGCTATAAAGGGGAATATGGGAAGGCAAAACTGCACGTAACAACGCACACCTCACCTAGCCCTAAAATCGACGTCACTATTCACGACGAAGCAAATCAAGTGAATACTTCACATATCAAATCAAGAGATCTTGATGAAGTCCGTCCCGGTGGTCTTGGCGTACACCTTATCCAAACTATCATGGATGAAGCAACTTGGACAAAAAGAGATCCCTGTGGTATGACTTTGACGATGAGCAAAACTAACACAACAAGCGCAAGACAACAACCATTAACTAATTCAAATAATGACTGAACCAACTTTACAAATAGATATTCAATCGATCGACAATAGTACTGTTGTCGTGCCGCTTGGAGATATTGACATGAGCAATTCGATGCATCTTCGTTCGGCACTTCGATCTCTACTCAGCGAAGACCCATCAAAAATCATTCTAGATATGCATGCAGTTCCTTATATGGACTCTTCTGGTCTTGGAACATTAATTGAAGCAGTACAATTATCAAACCAAGCTGCTATTACATTTCTACTCTGCAACATAACTGAAGGCGTACAGTCTATTATCACCTTGTCAAAATTAGACTTAATTTTCAATATTCACAGTTCAAGGAAAGACGCGCTTGCTGAGTAACAGGAACAACTCCGATACAAACCTTTTCATACGTGCCATTGAGACTTGGGGAGCACTTTGGATAAACGTTTTTGAGTTTCTTGGCGGCATAAGTGGACTATTGCTCGATGTGTGTACATGGCTCTACCGTTCCCTTTTCAAAAGAAATATTCACTTTGGACGGGCCGCAGCCGTGAGCCAAATTGTCCGTATAGGCTTTCGGTCTACAGGAATCGTCTGTCTTGTTTGTGGTTGCATTGGTCTTATTCTTGCATTCCAAATGGAACCGCCTCTTTCTAACTTTGGACAAACAGACAAAATAGCGAACATAGTAGGTGTTGCCGTTCTTCGAGAACTTGGTCCGCTTATTTCAGCGATTGTCCTCACTGGATTTGCTGGTGCAGCGATAGCTGCAGAACTTGGAACAATGGTAGTAGGCGAGGAAATTGAAGCTCTTGAAGCCCAGGCATTAAACCCAATTCGATTTCTTGCGGTTCCAAGAGTTATAGCAACAGTTGTGAGCCTCGTGTTTCTTACGATTATTGGAGACGTTGTTGCTATTACAACCGCTTGCATTGTCTCTGTTGAATTACTTGATGTGCCTTACGAACTGTATAAGGCCAACACACTGGCGCAAGTAAGTTTGTCTGATTTTACGACTGGATTGCTAAAGGCATCGGTGTTTGGATTAATTCTTGCAGCAATTGCCTGTTACAACGGCCTTCGTGTTAGCGGTGGAGCTGCTGGAGTTGGAAAAGCTACTACTGATACCGTGGTGCAAACCATCGTCACAATAATCATAGCTGACCTCATGTTTACGGCTATATTCTTCCAATTGGGCTGGCACTAACTCTTTACACGAGTAACATGCAACGTTAATTCAGATCTCTATTTGGCTTACTCAATTAGAACGTTTTACTCACCATCTGGCTTTAGCATAATAACTTCTGCAGTAAAACCACTGTCATCAGTAGACATGCTCCATGACATTGGACCGATGATTAAAGACAAACTCTCCACTATAGAATCCTGAATAGCAAATCCACTTGAAGCTTCCGCTTTCAGCTCAGCAGCCATTTCTGGATCAAACTCTTCAATTTGAGCGAACATACTATCATTTAAATCTTTTCTAACAGCTGTTTGAATTTCAAAGCTCTTCGCCACATCTCCATACCCCCAACTAGACACATCGGATGAAGACAAAAGTGCCGTTGCAGCGTTTACGCCATGATTTTTCTTACTCGATTTAGGATTAGCAATTGTTCTCAACGCATTTTCAACTGAGTTTGATGTTCCAAACAGCGCATAACCTCCGCCAACAGCGATTGAGAAAGACATTTCAACTGGCATTGTCATGCTCGGTTCAAGGTCAATAGTAAATATCTGATTTCCAAGAAAATCAGCTGGAACTGCGCCCATTGATGGCATCATCAAGCCAAGAACGTTACTGAGTTGTTCTTCGTCAACACACTCGACTGCCACAAGATATCCAATAGTTTCTGCAGTGTATGGCAAATTGCCAGATGAGATAATGTGCGTTTCTTTGCCCAAAGGAATCGTATACATTGAAATCATTGATTCTATCTGCTCCATAATCTGTGGATTCATTTGCATCGATAGCATTGGATTTCCCTCAACCATTTCCTTGAACCAAGTCGTTATTTTGTCATAGTTGATTTGAACCTGCGCATATGAAACCGTGTCTTCGCCGACAAACTTGGGGATTTGTGCACGTGGAACTTCTGACCCAACAAGAGCCATCAAACCATTTCTTCCTTCGCTCATCAAAATTGCATATTTCCCTGAAAGTAAAATGTCATCAGAAGGCGAGAATGAAACTGTTTCTGCTAAGCCATCAATATCTCCAATGGCGGATTTGAGCATAGGTAAAACCATCAACATACCCATTCCAGATGAATCCAATTGCATTAGTGTATCAGCGAGATTTGTTAACAAGACTGAAGCATGAAGATCACCACTATCTCCACAACGTTCCATCAGTGCAATGTAATCTTCATTATCAGAGAGAGAAGAATCAACTGATTCTCCATCCATTTCAGAGAATATAGAAGAAAAAACATCCGGCTCTGTCCCTAGAAGAATATAACCGTCTGCAAAAGTAAAATACATTTGAGAGAGACTACTTATATCAAAAGGCATTGACCCCTGCTCACTGAAAAAGTCAAGATCATTTTGTATCATCCAGACATCTCTTCCGCCGATATCAACCGTTTCAACTTCAACTTCAAGGGCTGCAGCATGTTTATCAACTGCTTTGCTCATCATTTCCCCTACTTTTGAATCCCCTACTTCTAGCATGATAAAAGCGCCTAGCCCAACGCTTTCTGTTTCATAATCAACGACTGGATACAAGCCCATGCCTGCATACCCATTAGGAATGACAAGTTCTCCATCAATTCCCAACTCTTCTTGAATCTCCTTACAAGTGGAAGTAATAGGACAAGTTTGATTCAGCGAGATCTCCTTTGCAGACATCGCTTCTTGTGCTATATCGCAAATCATTTCGCAAACTCCTATTTGTTCGAAATGATTGACCATTTGTGAAACGTCGTCCACTGCCATAACTGCGATTGCATTATTAGGCAATACCTGTTCGATACGAATGTCAGTAGCAACGAGAGATGTCGCTACAAGACTTGAGATAATAAACATGATTAATTCCTTTTTTCCTTCTGCTGTTCCTAATTACTACTCTATTCTAATGGGAATCGCCAGCTCCATCTTTCAACTGAGGAGGCGTGCCATTTTTTGAACGCTGAGGTGGCACATGATACAAATGGCCCGCGTTTGGATTCTTTTCATCGTATGCAAATGCCTCACGATTGCGAATGAAATCCTTTACATATCTAGTTGGAATCGCAAAATTCAGAGACTCTGCAGACATAATCCCCATATTAGTAATTCCAACAACTTCGCCACGAGTATTAAACATTGGCCCGCCAGAATTGCCTGGATTGATGGCAGCGTCAGTTTGAATGTATGTTAATCCATCAAAACTCCGCTGTTTTGTTGAGACGACGCCTTTGCTCATCGACCGTTCTAAACCAAGGGGATTTCCAATAGCAAAAACAGATTCGCCAACTTCGATTGTTTCTGCTTTTTCCAAGACAGAAAAATCAAAAGGCTTGTTATCTGGATGTGTCAGTAACAAGAGCGCCAAATCTAAGTGATTATTAACAGCGATAATTACAACATCTTCGATAGTTGTTCTTTTTAACGTGCCGTCTTTTTGAGGAATCCAAACAGTTGCACGCAAATCTGTTTCGCCTTGAATGACATGCGCATTCGTGATTGCAAAACCATCTTCATTAAGAAGTACTCCAGAGCCAAGACCACCTGGCGTTGACACTTTGATGACTGATGGGCCAACTCGCTTTGCTTGAACGTCTGGGCTTAACTCAGGAAGACCCTCCGCGGTTCGAAACATCTTGGTTGCATCAATTTCCGCTACAACTTCTTCATCTTCATCTATAGTAACATTTTCGATTTCAGTCATACTAATTTGAATTACTTTTGGGCCAATGTCAATCCAGAGGGTGTTATCCGTTCGTTTAATAACATCTCCTTGCACCGCGCTCCCGCCGAGCAACTGGACAACGTCCGCGTGCATCGTTTGCGTAATAAACGCTGTTCCAATAATCGCAAAAAGTAAATATTCGAGTTTTTTCATTTGAATCTCCAAGCGCACTATATCAAAGCACGTTGCCTGTTAGCATACACAAGAACATAATTTCAAGGACAACTCCATGCTACTTATTCCCTCCATATTCTTATTATTATTTGCAGCACAGCCAGACACCCCCGAATTGGGCGACTATTTTGGCTTCAGTGATATTGAAATCATCAAAATTGGCGATGATGCCGGTCCTTTGTATACAGGCGACGTCAACAGTGATGGGCTCATGGATATTCTTGTCGTCAACAACAGAAAAAGTCGTATCGATCTTCTCTTGCAAAAGGCAGGCGCAAGTCCCGAAGATGTTGTGGGAGTCACAAGAGCAAACGAAATCCCAGAACACTGGAGATTTGAGAAGAAGCGAATCATGGTTGCACACAAAGTTTCTGCTCTTGCCTTACATGACTTTAATAACGATGGCAGAACGGACATTGTATATGCCGGAAACCCAACGAATGTTGTTTTTATGGAGCAACTTGCAGACGGCAGTTTCAAAAAAACACGAACGCATCGAGTGCGAGACTTAGGAGCAAGTAGAAGCGCTTTCTCAATCACAAATATTATCGATGACAAACAACCCGATTTAATCACTGTTGTTAAGGGCAACATCCAAGCTTATCCGCTCGACGAAGATGCAATTGGAAAGCCAACAATTTTTGCAACTGATGATCGTGTTGTAGCGTTCGAACTTGATGACTACGATGGCAATGCCCTTACCGATATCGCTGGACTTGTCCCAAGTAGCAGTGAACCAGTTCGGCTTTGGCTTGCAAAAGAATCGAACGGCAATCGATCGATGGGTCCTCAACTGCGATTCGAAATGCCGCCATTGCGCGAATTTGCCTCTGTTAATCTTGCAGATGGCGAACCCACGAAGATGGCCATTATCGAACGCGCTTCAAGAAGGATTGTTCTGTACGAAGTCGATCGTAAAACTATCGATGCTACAGGAGACCGAGATGCGTCCATTGAAATTTATCCATTCCTCGGAGAAGGTAACCGAAAACAAATCGTAGCTGATGTCAATAACGATGGGCTTGCGGATTTAATTGCAACAAATCCAGCAGACAATACTGTTGTTGTGTATACCCAGTCGCAAAATGAGGGTCTAGCCAGCGGGGTTTCCTCAGCAACTCTTTCTGGAGTGGATTCCATTTCTGTTGGTGACTTGCAAGAAGACGGGAAACTCGATCTTTTCGTACTAAGCGAAGACGAGGGAGTTGTTGGACGGACGCCACTGAGTGACGCTCACCTCCCCTTCCCACAGCCAATCCCATTCACGGCAGGTAATACACCCATCTCTCTATCAACGATACAACTTGGCAATAAACCGCGTGTTGCTATTATTTCAAAACAAAAGCGCTCATACGTAATTGATTTAATCGACCACGAAGGAAATGCTGAAACAATTGACTTGGGCTCTCTGAGCAGAGGACCAGATGAAATCATCGGCTTCGATGCCGACCAAGATGGCAAGACTGATTTACTACTTCTAACAAGAGACAAACCAATGAAGATGCTACATGCAACCGATGATGGTTTTGATGTCCTCGATGATGATGAAATGGGACAATATGGCCTTGTGCGAGAAGCAAGCGCGGACAACACCGCCATCCTTGATATTGACAACGACAATCTAGCCGAACTCCTTATCGCCGACGATAATTACGTTCGCGCAGTTCGGTACGAAACTTCGCCATCAGACGGAGTAAGTCCTGGATGGCAAGTTGTTGCCCAAATCAACATGGAAGACGGGAGTTCCAATCTCGTGTCACTCGCAATCAGCAACAAAGAAATTCTCGTAGCTGACAAAGAAAACGAGAGAATTATCATTGTCAAACAAAACAATGAGGGCAACTGGAATGAATCTGACAGTATTTTTGTCCACGGATACGACCTTGGGCCAATTTTTGCTGAAGACTTTACAGGCGATGGAGTGAACGATATTCTCGCTATTGGCGATTCTGGCTTTGCCATCATTCAACTTTCAGGGGAGCGTATTTCATTGAATGAAACACAATCTTGGCGCACTGACAATGATCGACGAGTACAACATGAACTCGCCGTTGGTGATGTCAATGGCGACCAGTACAGCGACATGGTTTCTCTCGACGCAGGCGAACAGATGCTTGAGATATTTACGTTTACCGAAAGTGGGAATATGTTATACGCCACTGGCTTTAAAATTTATGAAACAAGAATTTTCTCTGGAGGCGAGCCAAGAGAATGGGAACCGAGCCAAGTCATCATCACAGACTTAACAAATGATGATAAAAACGACGTTCTTCTACTGTCGCACGACCGATTGTTGCTCTACCGCCAGTAATACAGAATAACTATCGGAATAAACGAACCGAGAGATTGTTTATTGGCTTATTATCGCTGCGAAATTGAAACGTATTCTTTCTCATGTGGACCTACGTAATCGCATCGCGGACGAATTAAACGATTGTCTTGGAGATATTCCAAACAGTGTGCCGTCCAACCTGAAACTCTACTCATAGCAAACATAGGGGTGAATAAGTCCAAATCAATTCCGAGAGAATAGTACGTTGTCGCTGAATAAAAATCAACGTTTGGATAGATACCTTTCGCGCCGACTTCACGATCCATAATTTCTTCAATACGTTGACTTTTTTCAAACAAAGCATTGTTACCTGTGTCTTGTGCGATACCCTCTGCAAACGTTTTCAGATATGTTGCACGAGGATCGTATGCTTTGTAAACACGGTGACCAAAGCCCATGATTCGTTCTTTGTTAGCAAACTTTTTTAAGACATAACTTTCAACTGCATCGATAGACTCAATTTCTTGCAACATATACATCACGCCCTGGTTGGCGCCACCGTGAAGTGGACCCTTCAATGTACCAATCGCTGTTGTTACTGCAGAGTACATATCGCTCAAGGTAGAAATTGTTACAAGCGAAGCAAATGTGGACGCATTAAAGCCGTGGTCTGCATGGAGAATCAAACAGATATCCATTGCTCTTGCCATGCGCTCTGTCGGCTTTTCACCAGTAAGCATATACAAGAAGTTTTCAGCGATTGTCGAATCCCCGTCAGGTCGAACCAAATCTAATCCTTTGCGATGTCGATCGAAGCCAGCAATTAATGCGGGCATCTTTGCAAGCATAACCAGCGACTTTCGAGTGTTTGCTTCTTCTGAGGGATCATCGGCAGCTGGATCTTCTAATGACAATGCAGAGGTCAAGGTACGAAGTGCATGCATCGGACTTGCATCGCGAGGTAGTGAAACAATCATGTCCCACATGGATTCAGACAATTCATAGTTACTACGAATTTGTGTAGTGAAATCAGCAAGTTCGCTTCGACTTGGAAGCCTCCTGTTCCAAAGTAGATACGTTGTTTCTTCGAATGTACTTTGTCGTGCAAGATCGTCGATGTCGTACCCAACGTACTCAAGGATTCCTTCCTCGCCATTGATAAAAGAGAGGGAAGAACGGGCCACAATAGTGTTGACCAGACCGATATCAGTATGCATTTCTTGCATTGCAGTGCTCATGAGAGCCTCCTAGGTAAGTAGGGAACTAAAATGCGGCAAATCCCGTATACCGCAAACGAAAACACATTTTATCAGATTTCTAGCCAATTCCAAGCATACAATGCGAAAATGCTCGTACCAATTGGCACCGATGTTCAACACAAACGCTACCCCTTCGTAACATATGCCCTGATAGGCCTTAATTTACTTGTTTTTGCTCTAGAATGGGCGATTCACCGTGCCGGTGGCGCTGACGCTACGAGCGAAATAACTCGGTCAATATTCCAAATCTTCAATTACAGCGCACTATCTAGTAACCATTTTCACTTCTATTCCCTCATTTCTTACCAGTTTCTGCATGCAGGCTGGATGCACATAATTGGAAACATGATTTTTCTGCTTCCTTTTGGCAAAGCCGTCGAAGATAGAATGGGGCACATTGGCTTTGCCTTGTTTTACCTTGGATGCGGTGCTCTGGCAGGAGGAATGCATGCACTCACTTCCAAAGCCCCTGTGATTGGCGCAAGCGGCTCTGTCTGTGCAGTCACAGCGGCGTTTATTGTTCTTGCTCCAAAAACTAATATTAAAGTGTTGCTCATCTTTTTTATAATTGGTGTTTACCAAATCCCAAGCATGCTTCTTGTTGCGTTTTTCGTTTTATTTGATGTCTTCAGTTTGCTTGCAAGCGCAGCAGGTGCCAATACGGACCCGACCGCCTGGGTAGCTCATCTAACAGGATACGCTAGTGGATTCGCAATCACTTTCGCCCTGCTGAAGTTCAAAGTGATTGCTTCAACACAATTTGATCTGACTGAAATGTTCAAACAAGCTAAACGAAGAAGAGCATACAGAAACGTTGTTGCAAACGCCAAGCCAAGACCAGTAGCAGCAACCAGCGAACTCAGTCCAACAGATATGATACGAGCAAATATTGCCGAAACCGTCGCGACAGGAAATGCTCTTGCCGCTGCAGATAAATACATCGCTTCTCTTAAGACTACGCCTAAACTGAAACTCAACCGACAAACACACGTAGCAATTGCCAACGCGCTTCTCCAAGAAGGCCGTGTTGATGAGGGCGCATACGTTTACGAGCAATATCTTACTCAACATAAGACCGCTGAGGATTGCCCAGAAGTTGCTCTTCTTCTTGCAGCAAAATACACTCGTGAATTACAAAACAAAACTAGGGCATCAGAATTACTCAAACAATTCTCTTCCGCTTTTTCGCCAAAACACATCGCGCTTGCCGATACACTTGCTGCTGAATTACAAGCATGAATACTTTTTTACACCAAGGCAACACAGGAATCAAGATTTGCGGACTTCGTACCGAGGAGCACGTTGACATCGCTGTGGGTGCGGGTGCTAACGCGATTGGATTTGTGTTTGTAGAGAGTTCCCCACGTTCCCTAGAACGACATGAGGCAGAGCAACTCTTGTTACAGTTGCCCGAAGATGTCATTGGTGTCGCGGTTCTGCAAAACCACGAAATTCTTGCAGATTTCTCCGACTGGAATGGCTGGCTTCAACTATGTGGCAATGAAGACGAAGATGCCATTGCAAATGCACCCTGCCCAGTTATACGTGCAATTAGATGGAATAGGGACGAAGTCCTTCGCTGGGACGTTTGCCCAAACATAGAAGCGCTACTTGTCGATGGCTCGACCGGTGGGCTTGGTAAAACTTTCGATGTTTCCGAATTAGCAGAGATGATTCCTTTTCTTTCAAAACCTATCATAATCGCAGGTGGCTTAACACCAGAGAACGTTGGAACAATCATCGCTAAATCGAACCCCGCTGCCGTAGATGTTTCAAGTGGAATCGAATCCTCCATAGGGGTAAAAGATCCACAAAAAATCTGCGACTTTATTAACGCCGTTCAAGACGCACCTTCATAACTTACGCCACAAGCACTCGGAAACCCCATGCTTTAGTCAGTACCAAAAAGCAACTTCCCCGAATTACTGCTGTTCCGTAGAATCTTTTCGTTTTTCAACAAGGCGAATGCCGTCAATTGCAAGGTCCTTGTCAATTGCTTTGGTCATATCCCACAATGTCAGCGCTGCTACGGTCACAGCAGTCAGTGCTTCCATTTCAATTCCTGTTCGGCCATGTACTATCGTCGTTGAAGTAATTTTCAACTTGTTTGTCTCTACTCGATCAAAAACAACTTCTGCAAATTCCAATGGAAGCGTATGGCAAAGTGGTATTAAAGAGTCACAAACTTTTGCTGCTTGAATCCCTGCAATTCGAGCGACAGCTAACCCTTCACCCTTAGGTAAATCACCATTTAATAGCGCATCGATTGTCGTTTCTTTTGCAATAAAAAAACCTTCTGCAACTGCAGTTCGTCGCATAGTTGGCTTCTTCGATACATCAACCATCGATGCCTGCCCGTGCTCATCAATATGTGTTAATCGATTGCTCATACTTCTTCCTTTTCATAGACGATGTTTCCTGCAAGAATGGTCATTGTCACCGATGGTCGAGAAACTTTCCAGTCAATTTCGAACGGATTGCAATCCAAAATTGCTACATCGCCATTTGAACCCACTGTTAATACACCAGAGAGAGGTTCTCCCAACGATTCGGCTGCTTGCCTCGTGCTTGCGACCAAAGCTTCATCAACAGTCAGCCCGTTATTAATTGCTACCTGCATAGCAGCAATTGGATCGGCGTCAGCTACGGGCCAATCTGATCCAAATGACAACCTTGCACCTGCGTCTAGCATTCTTCTCCAATTATGCAAATACTGAACTCGTTTAGCCCCAACTGCTTGAGGAGCAATCGCTGCATCGCCTGGCTGATGCAGAGGCTGAACACCAAACATAACGCCCTTAATTTTACCGATATCCCTGTCGTCAATAAATTGTGCATGTTCGATTCTTGGCAATTTTTCCTCGACAACAGTTGCAATCGCAGCGAGCGCTTCCCCCACCGCCTCGTCTCCAATGGCATGCATGACTGGTGCAAAGCCAGCTCTAGCCACATCATCCACCCACGAACGCAACTGTTTTTTCGCAGCGAGACCTGCCCAAACTCCGCTTCCATCACAATCTTCCCAAGAGTCATACATTTTCGCTGTCCTTGACCCAAGCGAGCCATCTATAAATGCTTTAAAACCATACACCTTCAGAAACTCATTATCGTACGACCTGCAATCTTGAAGCACGCTGCAAGTTGGTAAATCAAGAACCATCACGCGAATTCGCATGTTTTGTGAAAGCTCTAACATGTCAAGGACAATAACATCACAATTATCTTCCATACTTCCAATGAGCGTGATTCCCTTTGCTTGCATAGTTTTCAAAACTTGCATCGTCTTTGCACGTTTCACGTTCACTAAAACTTCTGGCATCAAAGGACAAACTCCTTCGTACAACGCATCCTCTTTAACTATCCCTTTACGAATACAACTCCCACCGGTCATTGATTCGATTCTATCAAGAGGCAATGCAGAAAGAGCCTCATCATTTAACACTGCAGAGTGGAAATCCACCCTATAACAAAGCATTGGAATATCAACATCATTTGGAAACCACGAACTATCTGGAGAACCTCCTAACTTCTCCTGCGTCCAACCTGAGCCAACGAGCCAATCGCCAGTTGCTTTATTTTTATATGCATCAAGAAGTGCCTTTTGAAACTCCTCCTTTGAGTGAATCTCCCGCAAGTCGACTTCACCCATACCAGAAGCACCTTGAACAAGATGGAGATGCGAGTCAACGAATCCTGGCATCGCAAACCGGCCGTGCAAATCAACAACGTAAGCACCATCTGGTGCAGAGCCATTAATCTCACATACTCTCCCATCTTGAATAGTCAATGACCGAGAATAGGTATTCGGACACGACTGTAATAGTATGCGACCATTTTTTAGGTAAATTGTTCGACTCATGCCAAAAATTCCTATAGACCAATTCAGTGTATTGCATATTCTTTTACAATGCGACTACTTGCAATGAAAATTCTACACATCATCATTCCGTGTTGCTTATTGCTAAATTGCGAACAGCAGACAAACAATCCTCCTGCACCTCCTCGCGAGGAGCCCTCAGAGGGAAAGGAAATTTCCAATCCAGCTCCATCCCTCCTCGATAGTACAGATGATGATGCTCCTGAAGATAAATCTAACAAATTCATCAATATCCCCCCTGAAGATGACTCCGTTATCACGTTCGGGGCGTTTAAGACAACTAAACCAGTTTCGTGGTCATGGTCTGCACCATATTCACCACTTCTAACTTGTAACTACATTATCCCTTTCGAAGATAATCCTAGAAGTGCTTTGTTTTCCATAAGACTATTCGCAACCGACGAAGAAGGTAAATTTGACGATAATGTAAAACGATGGGCATCGTTATTTCGTACAGATGATGGCGGTCCGATTAAGCCCCAAATTGAAACTATCACCGCGCATAGTAAAGAAGCTACAAAAGTTAGTATAACCGGAGAGTACATGGGTTCTGGAGGAACGTGGCACTCAAAAAATCATTCGCTCCTAATTGTGATTCTCCACGAGGAAGAAGTAACAATTTTCTTTAAAATACTTGGACCAACAAAAACCGTTGAGGAAAATGAGGACGATTTGCAAAGACTCTTAACCAGCATAGAGTCAGTTCCCACCACCGACTAAACCTCCAAGTTCCTGTATTGATTGATACAAAACATCTCTCGACCTGCCGCCAAGATGTTTGTCAATGAAACCTAGCATGCCGAGATAGGCATGTGGATTTACAATCAAATGCCCTTCATCTTCAATGATTTCTAACTCAACTTCAATGCTTGCATTTCGAAGAATTTTAATGAAAGTTTCAGCGTCTTTGGAAGGACAAAGAGGATCCCTGTCACCACAAAGGATGTAAAAGGGTGGATCCTTAGAATCTACATAGGTACTTGGCAATGTTTCTTCTTTTTTAATGGTTCTATCCGCAAGTGCCCACTGTTCATAAATGTTTTTTAGATGTCCCCTTGCAAGTTCTGGCATCAGTGCACCGCTAATCGACGCAACACAAGAAACACTAGCTGAAACCTCTTTACTAGTAGGTTTCCCTTCAAGTAGAGGATCCCCCTCAGTAAGACCGACTAGAGCGGCAAGGTGACCGCCTGCAGAAAAGCCAACTATTCCAATTCGGGTTGGATCAATACTAAGTTCCTCTGCGTTCTTTCGTAAGAAACGAACAGCGGCTTTGCAATCATGCACCGCTGCAGGAAAGCCCGCGTCCTTTTTTAGACGATAGTCGATACTAGCAGCAAAATAACCACCCCTCGCAAACATATCAATCGCTTTGGCTCCATCCTGACGACGTCCTTCTTTCCAAGAACCGCCATGTACAAAAATGACCGCAGGGAGTAGATCTTTTTCGAAAGAAGGAAAAGCGACATCCATAAAAAGAGGCACTGATTCCGTCTTTACTGTTGGCACTGTTGCAAACTGAATCGCCTTCATTTCAACAATTGTGTTATTCACAACGATCGAATTTGGCTGTGCAACCGTGATCGATATGATTGAAAGAAACAATTGGAACATTAGTATTTACCCTCCTGATGCATAAAGAAAATTCTTAAAAAGAAGCGGTCCATCTTTTGTCAAAAAACTCTCTGGATGAAATTGAACTCCCTCAAGCATTGCGCCATCGCCTTTCCAGCGCAAACCCATGCAAATCCCATCCTCAGTCCACGCACTCATAGAAAAATCGCTTGGAATCGAATCTGGTTCAACAACTAATGAATGGTAGCGAGTTGCCTCAAATGGATTTGGAATTCCTGAAAATAGACCTTGTTCTTCATGGTGAATTTTGGATGTTTTACCATGTACTGGAAATTTGTATTGCATAACTTTCATACCGTACAGATCCGCAATAGCTTGATGGCCAAGACAAACTCCCATTATTGGTATCTTTCCGCGAAAATGCGCAATTAATTCCCTGCTTACACCACTTTGATCTGGAGTACATGGTCCCGGCGAAATCAACAAATGTTTTGGCTGTAATGCAATTGCATCTTGAAGCGTCAGTTGGTCGTTGCGGACAACTTTAATTGTCCTTGATACACCTGACTCTACGTCTAATTCGCCTATACGTTGTACTACGTTAAACGTAAACGAGTCGTAATTATCTATGATTAATAACACGGCACCGAGTATACAAGCACCAAGTAAAAATGTGTAGTTATTACGCTGCTTTCGTTCCAGCAACACCATCTTGCGTTACAAGAAACAAGTCGCTCGATATCGGGTACGGAAGTCGTTTGTAATCTGTAGCTATACGGTGCTGAAGTTTTTCAACAAACACATCGGGGCCGCAAGAGATTGCCATAAACATATCTCTCGCTGGAGCGGCAACGTAAAAATTGCCTTTGAATTCAGGAGCCAACCGCAAATAGAGAGTATCAAGAAGAAGCCGAGCTGCATCGTACCCATCCTGCATATTAAAAATCGCAGCGCGCCCACCATCTTGCGCCTCAACGATTTGTAATTTCAACTCAGGCTGGTACTGCGCCAAGTTTTCTCGAGCAATTAAATCTACTTCATCAACTGAAATACCCCATCGCAACATTTGTTCAATTGTGATACTAACTGTCATTCTTGGCATATCGATAACATACAGAATAGAAGTGTCATTGACAAAAGGCGTATGTGCGACTTGTTCTCTATCAAGTTGTTCAAAAATTTCGTTTGGTTGAATCCGTGGCATGATGCGATTTTTTGCAACAGAGAGGGGCATGGGAACGTTCGCCAAATCATCACCTTCAAGGAGTTGCTCAAGAAAATCTTCAACAATCTCCACACCTCTCTCAGGGGCAGACATCACCATTCGATACAAATTATTCAATCCCAAATGGCGACCATCAAGATAAAGGTCCATTGGCCCGGCTAAAGTCACTTCTTTATCAGGAAAATGACGTCGTATAATGTAAACGACTTGTTCGCTAAATGCTTCAGGTTCTCTTGGCATATGTGTCATTCTTTAGATTCCTATAACTGCCCCACAAATACTTCATCGACTACTATGCATACGACATGAAGTAATACCTAAGTATTAAAGAAGAACATTTTTTTCGCCATTACTATCGGACGATAACGCTGCCCGTGGTACCCTGTACATCATGAAAAGGCACCTAAACATAAATGGTATCCCAGTTGGCACAAATGCCCCGCTGCTCATCATTGCGGGTCCGTGCGTCCTTGAGAACGAGAAACAAGCGATAGAGTCCGCAGAAATCCTAAAAGACTGTTGCGATAATTCAGGTGTTCATTTCGTTTTCAAGGGTAGTTTCGACAAAGCAAACCGCACAAGCGTTCATTCCAAACGTGGGCCTGGCATGCGAGAAGGACTCGATATTCTTGCTGCAGTAAAAGACAAATTTGGAGTGTTGGTGACAACCGATATTCATAATCCGTCACAAGCAAAACCTGCGAGCGATATTGTCGATATTCTTCAAATTCCTGCCTTCCTCTGCCGCCAAACCGATCTCCTTGTTGCTGCAGCAGAAACAGATTCTTTCGTGAACGTGAAAAAAGGACAATTTTTAGCTCCCGACGAAATGCGTGACGTTGTTTCTAAGTTGCACGAAGCAAATTGCAAGGACATTATTCTCACTGAGCGCGGAACTTTTTTTGGTTACAACCGTCTTGTGAACGATTTCATTGGACTTGGCGATCTCATGGAAATAGGCCCCCCTGTTTGCTTTGATGTCACCCATTCAACCCAATTACCAGGCGCTGGCAAGGGATGCACTGCCGGCCGGCCTGACCGAGCGTTCTTGCTTGCCAAAGCGGCAACTGCCGCCGGTGCGGATGCGCTCTTTTTAGAGTGCCACGCTAACCCTTCCAACGCACCCTGCGACGCTAGTACGATGCAACCACTAGAACGAATGCCAGAAATTATTTCTACTTGCGCAACAATTGCGAACGCAGTACAACCCATTGAGATTCACAAATGACAACATGCGACTATTGTGACCAACCAGCAATTTATCATGATGTCCGTATAGAGAATGGGGTGCACACTACCATGAACCTCTGCCAAGAGCACGCTACTGAAGCTGGAATAAGCCTTGGACCAATCGACTTATCAATTGTTCTTAACGTCGATGCAACATTTCCGGAAATGCAAGATCAGACATCGTGCCCCGACTGTGGCATGACTATTGCGCAATATAAAGAATCTAGTTTACTCGGTTGCCCAACATGCTATAAACGTTTTGAAGAACAATTAGCGCATGTCATCGCAAATGTCCAAGACAATCACACACAACACGTCGGTCGTGCGCCTTCAACTGCGAGTGAGGATCTAAGTAGACATCTCACAGTACGCCGACTTTTAAAGCAATTAGAAAAGGCAGTCACCCAAGAACAGTACGAAGAAGCCGCAGTACTTCGAGACGAACTTCGCAAGTTACACGAAGGTGGAACCCCAAGTGATAATTGACCCAGTTGCCAACTGCCCTTTTAACAGCGATTACTCCCCATGTGGCGATGTTGTCCTCAGCTCGCGAGCGCGGCTTGCTAGAAATTTAGAGGGCTTCCCATTCGTGCACAGATCGACTGTACCAGACTGCGAAGAAGTTTCTTCATTGGTACATCAAATCTGCGAAGGCGACAATAACGAACTCGAACTTGAGTGGGTAAATCTTGATTCCTTGGATGCGTTAACAACTGAGATGTTCGTAGAAAGAAACCTTATGTCTTCAGCTCTTGCAACTGCGAAACATCCAAGGGCAATTGCAATCGGACCAGAACTTTCCAGAAGTGTTATGGTCAATGAAGAAGACCACATTCGAATCCAATCAATACGCCCAGGCGTTCAACTTGAAGAGGTGCTTCAGGATGTCCAAGAACTCGACCTACGCATCGAAGAGGTTATTGCTTACGCATTTGATGAACAGCTAGGATTCCTCACTGCGTGCCCAACGAACGTTGGCACTGGGGCTCGCTTAAGTGTAATGCTACATCTTCCAGGACTTAGAATAATAAAAGACCTGCCACGAGTTCAAAACGCATGCGAGGGCATGTCACTTGCTATTCGTGGTTATCGCGGTGAGGGATCAAAGGTCGTTGCTGACTTATTTCAGGTCAGCAATCAAGTCACGCTTGGCTATACTCAAGAACAACTTTGTTCACTGTTATCAAACGACTTCTTACCCACTGTCATCGAGTGGGAACGAAAAGCAAGGAAGAAAATTCTCGAATTTCAAAAAGATACTCTAGAGGACCAAACTTTTCGATCGCTTGGGCTATTGCAAAATGCACGTATGCTTAAACTGCATGAAGCAATGCAGTGTCTAGGAAATGTGCGGTTGGGCATTTGTACAAAGGTGATTCAAGATATTCAAGTCAAAACGATTAACCAACTTCTTATAGAAATACATCCATCCCATATTAAGTGGAAATATGGGAAAGAACTAAACGACGATGAAATACCCTCACTTAGAAGCAAACTCATCCGAGAAAAACTACAACGTGAGCCATAGGCGATCACGACTTGCGCCTTCGCCAACTGGCGCACTTCATATCGGAAACGCCTTTTCTTTTCTCATCAACTGGGCTCTAGCTAGAAGAAATGGTTGGGAACTTATCCTTAGAATGGAAGACCTTGATGGCCCTCGAAAAAAAATGGAGACTGTGCAAATATCGTTAGACATGCTACAGTGGCTTGGCATAAACTGGGATGGTGAGTTCAATCTCCAAAGCGAAGGGATTCACCACTCAAGAGAAGCGCTTCAAACATTGATTAATAGGAATCTTGTTTACCATTGCGAACTCTCACGTAAAGAGATTGAAGCCGTTACAAGTGCCCCGCACGAAAGAAATCTACGCGAGCACCTTAGCTTACGTCCAAAAGACATCTGGAAACACAACCAAACAGTGAGCGCCGCAAAAACAAACTGGCGATTTGTTGCCACGCACTGCTCAGCAAATATCAAAGACGCATGTTGCGAAGAAAACGAATTGGTTGTTGACGAAGATTTTGTGGTCTGGACAAAAAGCGACTCCCCTTCTTACCAACTTGCGGTCGTTGTCGATGATCACCGACAAGGCATAACCGACGTTGTACGCGGAAATGATTTGTACCATTCCGCTGCGTTGCAAACCCAACTCTATGAAGCTTTTGGCTGGAAACCTCCAACTTGGTGGCACCTCCCCCTCATTCTAGGACCTGATGGAAAACGCCTCGCTAAGCGACATGGAGATTCTCGGGTTGTGTATTACAAAGAAAAAGGTGTCACGCCGGAGCGTATAATCGGGCTTGTTGCAACTTGGTGCAATATTCAAAAGAAACTTGAACCTATGGACGCAGTCACTTTTTGCAATGAGTTGAAGTTACCTTCCATGTCGAAAGAGGATAAGATATTCACCTCTGAGGACGAACAATGGCTACTCGATTCTTAACGCTACTCCTATTCATTTGCACAATACAAGGGTGCGGATCACAAATCCAAACCGATATTGCAACTATTACGATTTCTGGAGAAACGTTCCACCTTGAAATCTCCCGAGACGATACAACAAGGGCGCTTGGACTCATGCACCGAGATGAAATCCCAGCGGATGGAGGCATGCTATTCATTTTTCCAGACTCTATCGTCCGTTCGTTTTGGATGAAGAATTGCCTCGTACCGATTGATCTACTCTTTCTAGATTCTCGGGGCACAATAACAGCAACGCATGAAATGCCTGTCGAACAACCCCGTCAAGAAGACCAGTCGGAATGGGCATACGACAACACTCTTTCACATTATTGGTCGAATTCTCCAGCTCGATTTGCAATCGAACTCAAAACCGGATCAATCGCACGCCTAGGTCTGCACGTTAACGAGCGTATCTCCCTTGATTTAACTAAGTTACGCGCCTTGGCCCGATAATCTAGCCAACCGCCAGAATAACCCTCACAACCGGTGCGAGCCACAGACCATCGCCATGAACGCCCTATAGCGCTTCTCTTGTGCTCCCGATGAAAGGTTTGTGGCATAAAGTTGCTTTATCAGTTCGCAACGCCACATCAATTTCAACATGACGTACAGACCAACAATTGGAATCCTATCACAAGGCAACTCTACGCCAAAGTTCACGGCGTATGCGGATGAACTCATGTGTAAATGGCCTTGCGGGTTGCCCCCAGTATTTACGAAGAAGAACATAGTCAAGAGCGATGTAGCACTAATCTTTGCAAACAATGAAAATGATGTATTAGAAATACTACCTAACCTGCTTGAACTACACGCTTCTCATGTGCCAACGTTGATTTGTTGTGATGAATTTGAAAAATATAAAGAACTTATTGCAGATCTTGATGTTACAAACGTTGCATTCGACGCCGAACCATCAATCGTTGCTGGCGTTCTCTTCGGTTTACTCCAACGGAATGAAGAACTCGCACAACTCAGAGGGCAAGTTGGCCTCGTCCGGACTCTTCACAGTTCGCTCCAAAGCGACCTTGACCTTATCCAAGATGAATTAAAAGTTGCAGCAACCGTACAACGCGAGTTTATGTCGACTGAAATACAGTCGGTACATGGAATCACTTGCACATCGCTCTGGAGACCAGCAAGCGTTGTCAGTGGTGACATGTATGACATTTCGCAAATAGATGATGACCACGTTGCCTTCTTCATAGCGGATGCGATTGGGCATGGTATTTCAGCAGCCATGCTAGCAATGATGCTCACTCGAACAATCGGAGCGCACCGATACGATGCCACAACTGGGAAGTTAACTCAACCGGAGCAAATGCTAAATCATTTAAACGAGGCATTACTGGAACGGACTGGTGACCATGCGCGTTTTGCAACAGCTGCATATGGAATTCTAAATTGTAAAACAAATACGCTCACTTTTGCTGGCGCGGGTCACCCCCCGGCGTTACTTAGCCGGTTTGGCGCGGAGCCAATTGCACTTGACTCTAACGGGCCACTTCTTGGTGTTTTTGAACATGAACATTTTCCACAAACAACAATGACACTTGCACCTGGCGATACACTTTTGCTTTACTCTGACGGGTTTGAACAAGCGCTCGGTAACGAAGAGTATAAAGAGGGGGAACTTCCTACTTACCTTCGTTCAATGCATGAATTTTGCGTTGCTTCTGGAAGCGATGTGATTCAAAACATAAATACTTTCTTAAACAACTCAATTGCGAACAATGCCGACGACGACCTCACAATGATTTGCCTTCGTGCTACACCGACACCCGTCACGCTTGGGCTCGCTGCTTAAGATTGCTTCATCTTACGAACAACTTGCACGACTGTTCTTGCCAAAATATCAGTTTCAATATTGACAAAATCACCTTCAGAAATATATCCCAACGTTGTCTCTTGTAGGGTCGTCGGTATCAGTGCAACTTCAAACCAATCATCGTCAACAGCAGCAATGGTAAGAGAAACACCCTCAATCGTCACCGAGCCCTTTGAAACAATTGTGTCCTTATCGAGCGTATTCATGCTTATTCGTAACCGACGGTCACCGTCACCCTCAGGCGTCACACGTACAACACTCTCAAGGCCATCTACGTGCCCCTGTACAAAATGGCCACCTAGGAGCGAATCAGGACGTAAGGAACGCTCTAAATTGACTTTCGATCCCTTTTCTAGGAGTTTAAGCGTGGTGCAACGAAGTGATTCTGGCACAATATCGAAGGAAATCTGATTTTGACCATTTTCTATGTGATTTGCTACAACAGTGAGACAACAACCAGACGTGCAGATTGACTCCCCCAATTCAATTGCCTCAGTCCATTGAGAACAGGATATAACTAGACGAACGCCCCATTCCTCCGCCTCAAAAGAGGCTACTTTTGCAATTTTTTGAACGAGACCTGTAAACATAGTTCTATACCTTATCGTTCTTGGGCTTGACTTGTTGTAACGACTCTTCGATACTGTCCATTTCCAGCAGGAATTTGCTCTCTGCTGATTGGAGAATATATATGCAAACCTATCGAATTACCAGAACTTATACTTCCCTAGCACTCTCGCTACTGCTCTGCATCGGGACTTTATCTTTTGCCCAAGGCAAGGATGAGGCGGCTGGAATCAACTTAGAACTACTTCAAGAAGCAGGCTACCGAATCGATTGGGTGAACCAATCGACACTGCATGGATTGCACCTACCTACAATTAGTTCTGGATCCTTTTACACGGTTGATAACTCTGACTTTATCTCTAAGTACGATCTCAATTCAGGAGAGTGGCTCTGGTCAACTCCTGTCGGAAATCAAACGTACAAGATTAAGAGCATTACTGAACTTCCAACTTTAAAGCGCACGTTCGTGCTCTGTGAAGGTGGCGTGTTCGTCATTGAGTCTATCACAGGTAATTATCCATCAAACTCAGACAGCGATAACAGAAACAATGCACAATTTTTCCCTTTAGCGACAACTGCCAACACCCCCGCAGTTTCATATCAAGACACCCTGATTTACGGAACAACTTCTGGGTATGCAACATGGTTCGACCCCTCAATTGGATTTACTTCGTCCACCTACGAGGTCGGCTCGACGATTAGTGTTCGTCCAACCGTTGCGCAAGGCGTTCGATCTACTGAAGGTCTGATGACGCATGCTGTAGTCACATCTTCAAATGACGGAACCGTGGTTGCCGCAGACGCAAAAAATGTCCGTCAGATATGGACGATTCAATTACTTGATTCTGTCAATGCTCCTGTTTCCTTTGGAACAAATAGCCAAACCGTGAATAATGAAGAGTTGCCGAGATCTTCCGTTTTTATAGCTGGCGCAGACCATTACCTTCGTTCAGTTGATCTTCACACAGGAAGACCGCGATGGAAAATTCTTACACCATCTGCATTAGAAGATTCCCCTTTTGTACACGGTAACGCTCTTTTTCAAAGGGTTCCATCCGTTGGGCTGACATCTTTTCAAGCATTCCCAAACCATTTTTCGGGCAAACAAAACTGGGTTGCTCAAGAGGTCACCGGCACGCCTATCACTACTACAAGAAATGGAAAACTAGTTTGTTGGGACACAAACCAAAGGAAAATTCAAATAGTAGAACCAAGGAAAGGCGGAATCATTGCGACACTACCAATTCCTACTGCAAAAAATGTAATAACAGACTCGTCGACAAACGGTTCGCTCTTCATTATTACAGACTCTGACATGATTCTAAAACTTGGCCCAAGGCGCTAACACTATGACGACTGGCATTCCGATTCAACGAGCGCTACTTTCTGTAAGTAACAAAGACGGAATTGTTGAGTTTGCCGCGCACCTTGCTCAGTTTGGCATAGAAATTATATCTACCGGAGGTACAGCAAAAACTCTAACAGATGCTGGAGTTTCAGTCACCAGCGTGGATTCTCTCACTGGATTTCCTGAAATGCTAGATGGTCGAGTTAAAACACTTCATCCTGCAATACACGGCGCTCTTCTTGGTGTTCGGGACGAACCTACCCATGTTGCTGCAATGGAGGAACATGCGATCAAGCCCATCGACTTGATTTGTATTGACTTATATCCTTTCGAAGAAACAATTGCCAGAGATGGGGTTTCCAATGCAGAAGTAATTGAGGAAATTGATATTGGCGGACCTGCGATGATTCGTTCCGCCTCCAAAAACTATAAGTTTGTCACCGTAGTTACAAATCCCAACCATTACCCGCTTGTACTTGCTGACTTAGAAGCAAATAATGGGGCAACAACATTCGAACTTCGACGCGACCTTGCAAAAGATGCATTTGCTCGTACCGCTGATTACGACACCACTATTAGCCAATGGATGGTCGATGACAACAAAGAAATTCCAACTCGACTTCGAGTAAACGGAGTGCTTGAACAAACACTTCGCTATGGTGAAAACCCAGACCAAGTAGCTGCAGTCTATCAAGACGTGAACTATAGCGGACCGAGTGTTGTGACTGCAAAGGTAGTTGCAGGCAAACCTCTGAGTTACAACAACCTCATGGACGCTGCAGCAGCGCTTGAACTCGTTCAAGACCTTCATGAAGCAACTCAGATGCCCACTGCAGCGATTATTAAACATGCAAACCCATGCGGCGCTGCAGTCGGCGCGTCATTGCACGAAGCTATCGACAAAGCATGGATGTGTGATCCACTTGCTGCTTTTGGTGGCATTGTTGCACTCAGCGACGAAGTCGATATCGAATTAGCACATACTATTTCTCACGGCGAAAAGTTTTTAGAAGTTATCGTAGCAACAGCATTTACAAGTGAAGCGACGACTGCACTTTCTGACCGATGGAAGAACATACGCTTGCTCGCGGTTGGGGATGAACCTCGCGAAACAACTTGGCATCAACTTAAATCGGTACCAGGCGGTCTAATGTTGCAAGAAAGTCCTCACATTACCGCCAACTTTAACAAATGGAAACACGTAGCAGGCCCCATGCCATCGCAGTCTCAAATTGACGATGCTGTGCTTGGATGGATTGCTTGCGCACATCTTAAATCCAATTCTATTTCGATTGTAGATAATGGCGCTTTAATCGGAGGTGGGATGGGACAGGTCGATCGCGTTTCTGCAGCCCGTCTTGCAATTCAACGGGCTGGCGATGCTCTTCGAGAAGCTACTTTGCCAGTCGCTGGATCGGACGCTTTTTTCCCTTTCCCTGATGGTCCTGAGTTACTCATCGACGCTGGAATCACCTGCATAGTCCAGCCCGGCGGAAGCGTTCGTGATCAAGAAACTATCGACTTATGCAACTCCAAAAACGTCACTCTCTATCACACTGGGCAACGCTGCTTCCGTCATTAAAAACTATACCGCAGAGAATTTAGCAATATTCGTTGAGTTCAATTGACCAGTACGCGTTGTTGAGAAAAGATTTCCACGATTTGTACTGTGAGGGACCAATGCGAAGTTTTCTGGCCTCACAGTGTGTTGGCTTTACTGGCTTATGAATCAAGTGCATATTTGCTTGCCGAGGTGTCCGCCCGCCCTTTTTCGTGTTGCATTTCATACAAGCACATACTAAGTTCGTCCATGAATTCCCCCCGCCTTGTACTCGGGGCACAACATGGTCGAGTGTTAAATCTGTTGCTGAAAATCGTTTGCCACAATATTGGCATTTGTTCTTATCTCTGGAAAATAAATTACGTCGAGTGAGACGAACTTCAGGTTTGACAAACTTATCATACGACAACAGTCTTATGATTTTAGGAATTGCAATTTCGATGGCTGGCAGTCGAAGCCATGTATGTTTTTCCGGTTCAAACTCTTTTTGCAGCTTTGCAACATCCATCCAATCGTGCAATCCGTAGGTGAGATAGTTCCCGTCTTCGATAGATAATATTTCTGCAGCTTCTCTGCAAAGTAACGTAAAGGCATGGCGAGCAGGGACAACTCTAACCGCTGCATAACCTCGGTTAAGCACAAGCACTTTTTCATCAATCGTAGAAACTAGTGACATCGTAATTCCCCGATGGTATTTGTAACATAATCAAACAATTTATGCTTCATCAAGAAGCGCCGATTGTCACATCGACTGTTGAGCTCGGAGCAACAAGGTCTAAAAGTAGCGGCTTGCGTTTCCCCTCTCCATCGTATGGAATCTTGTCTTCGTCGATGATTTGCTGAATAGCCATCACGCCCTCGATGAGCATCTCCGGACGAGGAGGACATCCGGGAACATACACGTCGACCGGAAGAAATTCGTCGATGCCCTGCACAACTGCGTACGTATCGAATAATCCCCCTGTTGAAGCACAAGCGCCCATTGAAATCACCCACTTGGGCTCTGTCATCTGAAGGTAAATACGCTGCAACACGGGCATCATTTTCGTTGTAACTCTTCCCGCCACAATCATTAAGTCCGCTTGGCGTGGGCTGAAACGAAAAACTTCTGCCCCAAAACGCGCCAAATCGTACCGACTTGAAGCAGTCGCCATAAGTTCGATTCCACAACATGCTGTTGCAAAAGGCATTGGCCAGACGCTTGAACGCCTCGCCCAGTTTATGACACGGCTGAGTTGCGTTGTCATGTAACCGTCTACTGGAATGGCTTCTTCGAGACCCATAGTTAGTACATAATACAAACTGTCGCACCAATTGTGTGAATTGATGCGACAGTGTTGCGTGAAGAGTTTTGGACATAGTTAATCGGAATCAAGCAGCATTGCCATAATTGGCTTCCGTTGATTCAATTTGAAATAGGCGGTCTAGACGCATCATCTCAAAGAGTTCTTTGAGATTGTGGGTTAGCCCGACTATTGAAGTTGTAGCATTGCATTTCTCTGCCGTGTTACGCACATCGATGCACATTCCAAGGCCAAGGCTTGATATAAACTGAATATCGTTAAAATCAAGCACAAGATTCTTTACCTTGCTGCCCTTTTCCTTCAGTTTATTATTGATTGCAATTGCCACAACTGAAGCTTCGCGCTCACCAATTCTTGGACCTGCGATGCATGCTTTCATAGTGCCATTTGCGAAAGACACATCGACAAAGAGAGATCGGCGTGTTTTGTTGCTGTTATTTGTTTTGAATCCGTTCATGTTGTTGTATTCGGTCATAATTGTGCTCCACTTTTGCGTACTCCAAGAAAACCATCAAAAAACTCGTTCCTTTCAATAAAACGTAAAAATGGCTCTCCCAATAACTAAAACGCCACTCATTCCACAAAAAATCCTCCTAGGAATAAATGCGACGTGGAGCCAAATTAACGAGATTCGTGAGTATTGGCGACTTTATGAACAATTGTGGATATCTGTAATCCGAGCAGAATAATCAGCCACATAAGGTAGAGCCAGAACATAAACACCGGTACTAAGCCTAAAGATCCGTACATGTGACGCAGGGAGAGTGCGTGATTAAAATATAACCCAAGTGATTCTTTGCCTAAAAGCAGCAATATTGCAGCGACAAAGGCGCCCACTAGTAAAGGTTTCAATCGTAATTTTACTGTTGGCACATATCTATACAAAAACAACAAACAGAGCCAAGTTAAGAAAAAATCCCACGTTCGCGCTACGGTCCAATGCAACCATTCCCAAGGAAGGATCTTTGCGAAAACTACACCTGCAAGCGAATCGGCCCAAAACGTAACTGCAACTAGAACTGGACCAAATGTTAATACGAACCAATAAAGAGGAATACGATGAATCCAAGAGCGCCCACGAGTTCCACGGCAAATAATATTAAAACTCTGTTCAATATCAACAAGGAGTGTTATTGCAGAATACACAAGTATGAGCAGTCCAATCCAAGTCAGGGCTGCAACATTTATTTGCATGCCACTCGATACAAGATCAGAAAGCCAAGCACCAATGGACAACGCTTCACCATTCTCTGAAACATCAAACTGTAATTGGTTTAATCCAAGTGCTGCAATTGCATCATGCAAAAATTGCCCAAACCGTTCCTTCCCCAAAATTGCCTTTGCAACACCAGCGCCAACGACCGTAACGGGCAGTAGCCCAAATAATGTGCGATATGTAAGCGAAGCAGCCATCATGCTTGCCCTGTCTTGCGACAACTGGCCAGCCCCCTGCTTCAGCAATTCCCACAGATACAAAAGTACACGCTCCCACCTAGTTAACTCCTCAATAGGGTTCTTGATGACTTCTTGCAATCGATTCAGTATTGGTTTGAGTTTCACGTAACCTGTTAGAATATCTAAAATGGGCTGGAACACCAACCAAGAAAAGTCAAATCATGACCCAACTTTGCCTTTTAGAGATGCAAGTCGAGGTCAACGGCTGCAACGTGTCATGGCTGCAGGCGGCATCGCATCCCGTCGAAAATGCGAGGAAATGATCGAATCTGGCGAAGTAAAGGTGAATGGCATATGTATCGATTTCCTCCCAGCATGGATTGACCCAACAACCGACAGAATCACAATTGCTGACAGAAAACTCAATTTACACGCTGATAACGTCTACTTGATGTATTACAAGCCAAGAGGTGTGGTTTGCACTATGGCTGATCCAGAGGGTCGACCTTGTATAGGCGATATCGTAGTTCACCCATCTGGAACTCGAATATTTCCCATAGGTCGGCTTGATATGGAAAGCCAAGGGCTCCTTCTTCTCACCAATGACAACATGCTAGCAAACGAATTGACCCACCCAAAACACAAGGTAAGCAAAACTTATGAGGTTACTGTACGTGGGAAAGTCAATGAAGAAACACTTGCAAAATTGCAAAAAGGGATCTTCCTCGCAGACGCCTACACGAAGCACGACGACAAGAAAAAGGGGCAGCGTGCAACCATTAAAGATATTGAATTAGTACGACACGACCGAGACCGAACACTTCTAAAGATTACGCTGACGGAAGGTCGCAATCGCCAAATCCGAAGGATGCTTGCAATAGTTGGACATCCCGTCAAGCGATTACGCCGAACACATATTGGTCCCGTCGCTCTCAAGGGCCTTCGCCCGGGGCAATGGCGCGATCTCACAATTCAGGAATTTAATGCTCTTGAGCATTCGGTTCGAAGGAAGAAGTAACATCTTCAAACAGGGCAATAACGATATTGCCCGAAATATCATCTTGCTGCACGGTCACTTTTCGCAACCTTACAAGTTCAAGTGTTGCTAAAAACATACCAACGCGTTCTGCTACAGGTAATCCCTGAAATGTTTCATGCAAACAGACTCGTTTATTTTCAGAACTACCGAGTTGCTCTAGCAAGTCCGCTTGGCAGATTTCAATTGGAACATCGTCGAATGCAACGTGATGCCCATCGAGTTGCGAAAAATCGATAGAACTTGCAATGTGCTCATACGCATCAGACAAATCTAAAATATGAACATCGTCGAGCTCAAGTGCTGGATCATCGTCGGGAATCGGTTGTTTTGGAATTCCAACACGTACTTCAAATCGCAAAGCGAATGCGTTTCGTTTCTGGTCGAGGAGTTCTGACGCTGTCCTGAAACGTTGGTAGGAAAGCAATTGACGAATTAAATCGCCACGAGGATCGTCCAATTCGCCATCATGATGTTCCTCATCATCCTCTAAAACTTGCTCGGGAGGAACCAGAGAACGAGATTTTATCTCTATCAGTGTCGCCGCCATAACAAGGAATTCTCCGGCCATCTCAACATCCACTGAGACGCCTTGGCGCAATATCTCAAGGTATTCATCTGCTATTGCTGCAATCGGGATATCGTGTATATCAACCTCAGCACGTCTAACTAGGTATAAAAGCAGGTCTAATGGACCATCAAAGGCATCAATCGATATTCTGAATTGTTCTTGTGGCATGGACATGTGTTTGGCGCAATCTGCTACCTTCAGGGTACAATGCATATCATAGTTTCATGAACGCTCCACGCCCACTAACTGAAACAGCTTTATCAGCAGAACATGGATTTATCTGTGATGTTCTCGTTGCAGAGAACAATGCAATCAACTCGGTCATCCAAAGAATCGAATCCGATCTAGCACATGCAACAGCTTGGACCGATGCCATAGATATTTTAGAAAAGTGCACTGGACACGCAGTATTCAGCGGCATGGGCAAATCTGGCTTAATCGGCGCAAAAATATCATCAACATTTTCGAGCATCGGGCAACCCTCCCACGTAGTCCACCCAGCTGAAGCTGTACATGGGGACCTCGGATCTATACGAAGAGACGATATTGTTATCTTGATGAGCTATTCAGGAACGACCGAAGAGGTCCTCAACCTCGCCGCTATTCTTCGAACTGATGGAATCCCATGCATCGGTATATCCAAAACCGACGAGACGCCTCTTGCAAAACTCTGCACTGTACACCTTGCCGTTGGCTCCATTTCCGAAGCTTGCCCGCTGAACCTTGCACCAACGGCATCAACAACTGCAACATTAGCAATCGGAGACGCGCTTGGTCTTGCCCTCTCAAGAAGACGTAATTTTACCGCGGACGATTTTCACAAACATCATCCAGGAGGCATGCTCGGAATTGGATTGCGAACTATTACAGAAGTAATCCGCTTTAAAGCGGGTGAAAACTTACCTATAATTAACGAAGACGCCATTGTCAGCGAAGCGTTAACACTAGCAAAACCAACAGAGGGTGTACGTCGAGCGGGTGCAATTTTACTTGTAAATAACAGTGGAAAACTCACAGGCATTTTTACGGATGGTGACTTACGCCGTCTTGTAATCAACGACTCTCAACCAATGGAACGTAGGATTGGTGATGTCGCAACGAACAATCCTCGGCGGCTCACTTCCAACTCGCTTGTTCGAGACGCTCAACAACTTGTGACTGAGTATCGTGTTGATGAAATTCCAATAGTCGACGAAGACAATATTCCAATAGGTCTCATAGATGTTCAAGATTTAATCGCAATGAAGGTAGTTACGGAGTAGTCATGTCAGTCATAGTCGCAGTCAGAAAAGACCATCGTATTGTCATGGCAGCAGACACGCTCACAACATTTGGTGATGCGGAGGTCATGCCTCAAGAAAATGCACGTACTCCAAAGGTTGGTCGAATCGGCGACTCACTCATAGGCGGCGCCGGCTGGGCAGTCTACGATGATATTCTCAACGATTTCCTTGCAACAAGACCAACACCAGATCTATCAAGTTCAAGAAAAATCTTTTCGTTCTTTTTAGATTTTTGGGGAGCACTCCACGAACACTATACTTTTGTGAACGATCAAGCATCTCAAGCAGGCTCACCTTTTGGTGACTTGGATTCCACATTCCTTATCGCCAACTCTGGCGGGATTTTTACTATTGCGTCTGACATGGGCGTCACGCCACTCAATCGATATTATGCAATAGGATCTGGTGGCGAATACGCAATCGGCGTACTCTACACGTTGTACGATCGCACCGACGATATTGCTGAACTCGCTTCCGACGCAGTGAAAGCAGCAATTGCTATGAATCTGCAATGTGGCGGGGCCGTTGACGTCCTGCAATTAACAATATGACTACACCGACAAATATCAAAGTACTAGCACTCGATGTTGATGGTGTATTGACGGACGGGACTATTTCTTTTAGCACTGGGACAAAAAAAGAAAGTAAATCATTTCACGTTCATGATGGAATGGGTATTACTCTTTGGCAAAAAGCAGGTAATCATGTCATTCTTATCAGTGGTCGCAATTCCGATTGCGTTGCACTTCGCGCAACTGAACTCAACATTCACCACGTGTACCAAGATAGCAAAAATAAAATTGCCGATCTTGAAGCAGCACTTGAGTTAATAGGAGCTACTCAAGCACAAACTTGTTTTGTTGGCGATGATCTTGGCGACTTGCCTATCATGCAACACGTGAATTATTCAATAGCAGTTGGCAACGCAGTACAAGAGGTTAAGTCTGAAGCAAATTACACAACCGCTGCTCTTGGCGGGCATGGTGCTGTACGCGAAGCAATTGAACACCTTATGAAGGCCTCTGGCGAATGGAGCGCTGTCGTCGACTCTTGTAATACAGAAACTGTTCAACAATGAATCTCTCATCGCATAAAAATGCGAACAAACGTATCGGACTTATTGTATTGGGAGTCGGTTCGGTGTTTTCAATTTTTATTCTCATTTTATTATTCGCACTGGGAGACAAGGAACTAGTCAAAGAAAAGAGCCAACAAAGCGATGACATCATCGATTTACTGCGGAGCCCAAGTAAAGAGCACACTGATTCAAAAGATGTTACCTCCACAGACATTGGACTTGAACTGCCGAAAGGCGGCTGGACCTATCAAACAGACTCTTTGGGTAATATCTCTTCTCAATACCGCTGCGAATCTCTTGACCCGAACCCACCTCTCCTTCCCGACGGCTGGATTGAAATGCAAAAACCAGAAGTTGAAATGCACCTATCAGACAACAAGGTCGTTGTTATTACTGGAGACCTTGGTATTGCAAACGCACCCAACCGTATACTTGAATCTGGAGAAATTTCAGGCCACGTTCATGTTTCAATGTATGAACTTGGAAATCAAAACAACCGGCTTGGCTTAGAACCAACGATGGTACTTACAACACCACAAGCAAATTTTGACAACTATATTGGCGAGATCACGTGTGACAGTGAAGTACGAATTGTTTCATCATCTCAAACTTTAGTTGGAAGACGACTTTCTGTGCGATTCAATGATAAGGAAGAACGCGTTGAGTACGTTCGACTTGAAGAACTCGATTATTTAGAATTTTATCCTGAAAAAAACAAGCCATTTAAGCCAATCCAAGTACCAAATAAAACTGCCAAAACAAATATTAAACAGCCGTTGATTTCTAAAACAAAAACAACAACTCATCATAAAATTCGTGCTGCAGCGATTGGTCCGGATATTGTTTACTACTTACTTACTTTTTCTGACAACGTGAAAATAGTTCAAGGCAAGCAACATGAAGGCCGATTTGCATCCGGAGATCGATTAACCGTTGCATTTTCTGGCAAAAGCGATTCCTCAACTATATCGAGAACTCCAAATATAAAGACACCGACCAACATGCTCCCATATGGAATTCAAACGACACTCGTCGCCACTGCCCTAGCAAGCGCTCCCACAACTTCAGAGCCCCCTGTTCGGCTTACCTGCGAGGGTGGCTTAACCATGGTTCCCCTTCAAGACAATACACTCATCCCGTCTTCACCTGAAGATACTCGGATTGAGTTGATTGCTGATAACGGCTCAAGCGTTCATCTCTATGACAATGAGCAAGGTCTTACCGCAACTGGTTCAACACTTCGGTACGGCGTGATACAAGACCGCGCTGACTTGTTCGGTTCGCCTGCAACTTTATTCATGAATGATATGAACACCACCTCAAATCATCTTTGGGTTGCTCAAAATATAGGGACAGGCGGCGCAGTTGGTGCTGGATCAACTACAAGTTCTGCATCAAGTGGAAATACTTCTCTTGTCTGGAATGAAGGTGTTGATTTTTTCTTTGATTCCGAAGGAGGCGATGGTGCACTGCAAGAAGTCATATGTAATGGTGATGTTCTTTTAAGTGATGACGGCTCAACAGTCGCTTGCGAAACGCTTACCGTTAGGTTTGAAAAAGATGCAAAGGGTTCATCTGCGCCAACTCTCGCTATTGCAACTGGAGGTGTAAAAGCGATTAGCGACACGCAAACACTTTGGTCAAATGAAGCGGAAGTCACTTTTATTTCAGGAAAAATCGACTCCTCCAAAGAGGAATCCATGTTCGGGGGTTCTAAGGCAGATACTATGCATGCCAAAGGCGACGTCCAAGTTCTACTTGATGACGGTGGCAGAGCTTTTTGTAATACACTTGAAGGAAATATTGCTCAAGACACAGTTCAACTTAATGGCGATGTCGTGATTGCATACAAACGAATGCTTATGAACCGCGGCGACAGTGCAACCCTTGCTTTAAACAGGAACAAGGGAACGGGAAAATGGCTTGGCTCGGGACAAGCTCTTTTCTTGGATGAACCTCTTGATGTATCACCAGACAATCGAATTGAACGACCGGTCATACAAACAGACAAGCCAAACCTCCCAAAATCAAACAACATCTCTATGCGAGCAAATTGGAACGAATCGATGCTTCTTGACCGAACGTTCAACAATGATGCTGGCGCTGTGAATCTAATTGGTAACGTAGACGTTCGTTCTCAGAGAAATCAATACGAACGCTCCATGATGACAGGCCATGACCTTCGCCTCGAATTTCAAATTGAAAACAAAGAGAACGCAAAAGAAAATCGAAAACTACAAACGGTTATCGCTCGCAATGATGCTAAAATTGAACATCGACTCTGGGACAAACTGAAACCAGAGGAAAAGCCGGTTGTATATTTTATTGGCGGCGACCATATTGAATTTGAAGCAGATACGCTTGAAACTATGGCAGTTGGAACAGGCGTTCTTCTACTCCGCGATCCAAGAGAACAAGAAGGTGAGACACACCAATCGTCGATAGCTGGCAGAGGCATCACTCGTTTTACATGGGATGAAAAATTAAAAACCACAAAAATTAATGAGACTCTTTATCGGATACAAATGAACGGAAATGTCCAAATGCACCATGTCGGACTAGATGGCTCTGTTGGGAAATTAACATCGAATCAAATTGATGCTATAGCGCTTGATCCAAATAAAGTAGAAACCAACGACCAAGGTTCCTCCGAACTCGTATTACGCGGAATGGATTTGCAACAACTCGAAGCAGAAGGCAACGTTTACGTCGAAACCAGCACGCATGCTGTTGAGTGTGATGAGTTTGACTACAACCTTCGTACTGGAATTGCAACTTTAACTGCTACTGCAGATAGAACAGTTGCAATTCACACACAAGAAAGTCCTTATCCCGTACGTGCTTCTAGCATTGTCTGGAACATGGACCCGGCCATAGACACAATCAGAATTCTACATCTTCAAGGCTCAAGTCCACATTGATTCAGTACAATACGATTCCATGAAACCGCGACTTGACCATTTAGCAATCCCACGAGTAAAAGAAGGACTCGACGATTTACAGTTACGTGTAACTGAATTTCGAGGCGACACCACCCTCGTCGCTGATCCTCGCGACGTGCACCGACTCCTTCGATTTCTGCGAGACGATCCAACCTGCAACTACGACTTGCTCTGTGATGTAACCGCTGTTGACTATCTTGATTACCCAACTCCAACTATTGGGAGATTCGCGGTTGTTTGGATTCTTGCAAACACTGAAACCGCTAGCCGAATTAGAGTGAAAACGTTCCTCAATCCAACCATAGACACCTCTGGAATCGACGACGATCCTTCACTCCGTGTCGATTCATCAACAGATATTTGGGAAGGCGCAGAGTGGAGAGAGCGTGAAATTTTTGATATGTTTGGTATTCGCTTTAACAACCATCCTGACCTAAGACGTATTCTCATGTGGAAGGATTTCCCCGCGCATCCCCTCCGCAAAGATTATCCGCTACAAGGTCGTAACGAACGTACAAACCTCGCTATTGTAGACCGTGAAGATTCATAACCGCCCGAACTCAGGTGTAGATAAGTAAACTAAAAAGACAAACTACCCTCGATAGACACAGCGACAAGTGCATGTTTCTTCGACTGCGACCTCAAATAATTGCGGAAGTTTAGGCAATACCTGATCCCAAATCCACTTTGCAAGTACTTCGCTTGTAGGATTTTCAAGTCCTTTGATTTCATTCAAACAGTAATGGTCTAACTGGTCGTCGACCGGAGCAAATGCCTTCTTGATGAGACCGTAGTCCATCACCCATCCCAATTCCGCATCCACATCACCCTCAACAACAATCGTTACTCGAAAAGAATGGCCATGCATCCGCCCGCATTTATGCCCCTCAGGAACACCAGGTAACCAATGCGCTGCTTCAAATCGAAATGTTTTTTCTAATCGCATACTTTATTTTACACACCACGTGCATCCTTGGCCCAAACAAAACGGTGAAGTTGCAGATGCAAGCGAACTTTTTCACCAGAATCCAAGATCCATCTAGCGAGTACTTCAGGAGGCAATGCTTCGCATCCTTCAATCCATTCATTTCCTTCCTGATACATCACAGGAGAGAAATGCACAGAGTTGACTTTTTTGCAAAGACCTCGACTACGCACAACTTGCAACGCCCAATCAAAATCCTCCCGATTTGTAATAACAAATTTCACATCATCTATGTCGGAGAGCTCGTGAAAATTAGACTCAAGAAAAGAGTCAGCTGCACCACTGTTTGGTGTTTTGATATCGACAATGCGTACAACACGAGGGTCACAATCTGCAATTGAAATCTGCCCGCTTGTTTCTACTAAAACATCAAAGCCAAGGTTACAAAGTCGCTCCATCAATTCGAAAATACGCGGCTGTATAAGGGGTTCTCCACCTGTTATTTCAACAAGCGGACAATTGAATGTTTGCACCTTCGCAATAATACACTCCATGCTCATGGCCTCGCCCTCTCTAAAAGCATACGAAGTATCACAGTAACGACACCGCAATGAACACCCACACAGACGAACAAAAACACACGGCAAACCTGCTCTGCTAGATTCTCCTTGTATAGAATGAAAAATCTCATTGATCTGTACTTGATTCTCGTGCATCTATGGAGATTCTACGGTAGCAAGGGTGAGGCTGTCGTGGTAGAATCCAAACCCCATCGCGCTGGTGGCGGAATTGGCAGACGCGCCAGCTTGAGGTGCTGGTGGGAGTAACATCCCGTGGAGGTTCGAGTCCTCTTCAGCGCATTAATAACCACGGCATTAGCCGTGGTTTTTTACGTACAAGGACCCCATGCTCCAACAATCATAAGCAAGTCAGTGACGTCAACGATATCATCGTAATTAACGTCACCAGGAATTTCTTCAGTGCAATCGGGACAATCTCCCCAATTCCCGATGAGTGTAAGCAAATCGCTCACATCTATCACACCACTTCCGTCAACGTCTTCGTAGCAAGGACTGAAAACTTCTTGAATGTTTAAGTTAGCGTTTATGGTGCCCTCTGTAATTTGAACTGTTACCGACCCCCACGGCCAACCAAGGTTGTACTCAGCTTCACCTAGAAACACATCTTCCCCGCGCCAAGTCAC
>PVBE010235781.1_pt1 | contig 57156 bp, 59 predicted proteins | sample 1631181 | NCBI WGS metagenome assembly PVBE01 (sample SAMN08397723, study PRJNA350692) | Marine metagenome, whole genome shotgun sequencing project. | isolation source: water | place: Pacific Ocean | collected 2012-04
GACCCGAAGTCCGTCCCGTTTCGATTCACCCATCGGGTGTGCCATGCCAACCACTCCATCAACTCCTCAACATATTGATTCTTATAGCATAATCTCCATCTCAGGGCATCGATTAACGAGTTCATCTGGGAAATGGGGGTCGAGGTGTCGCTCGACAACATCACCTCGATTCGCTTCGGCGATTACCTCAACTCGATTCCGCTGCCTGCCATTCTCAGCGTCTTCCGGGCCGAAGAATGGGACAATTACGGCCTCATCACCGTCGACAGCGCACTGATCTACTCTATCGTCGATGTGCTGCTCGGCGGCCGCCGCGGCACCGCGGCGATGCGCATCGAGGGCCGGCCCTACACCACAATCGAGCGCAATTTGGTGGGTCGCCTGGTGAGTGTGATCCTGGCCGACATGGGATCCGCCTTCGAGCCGCTCAGCCCGGTCACCTTCCTCTTCGACCGGCTGGAGACCAATCCCCGCTTCGCCACCATCGGCCGTGCTGCCAATGCCGCCATCCTGATCAAGTTGCGGGTCGACATGGAGGATCGCGGCGGCCGCGTCGAAATACTCTTGCCTTATGCTACGTTGGAGCCGGTTCGCGAGCTCTTACTGCAGATGTTCATGGGCGAGAAGTTCGGTCGCGACACCATTTGGGAAAGCCATTTGGCAACCGAATTGTGGTACACCGATATTGCTCTGGAGGCCGTACTGGACGAACAGGTGATGTCGTTGCGCGATGTCATGAACTTTCACGTCGGACACACCATCATGCTCAACGCCTCGTCCGAAACGCCGGTCGAAATACGTTGCGGCGGCGTCACGCTGATGGAGGGACGCATGGGTCGAACCGGTGATACAATGGCCATTCGAATCGAACCTGAAACCAAGCCATCGGAGAAGAGCCCGACATGACCGGTCTGCTCCTCGATGCGGCGGTAGCGCTGTTGCTGTTGGCGACCATCTTCTATTGCGTGCTTTTGAACCGGCGGCTGTCGGCGCTGCGCGCGTCGTACGACGACCTACAGCGCCTGCTGGGTGGTTTCAGTCGTTCGATCGAGCGCGCCGAGGCCGGCATCACCGGGCTTAAGATTGCCGCCCAGGAGGTTGGCGGCGATCTGCAGGAACGCATCGACAAGGCGCGCGCGCTGGCTGATGAACTGGCGTTTCTGACCGACAATGGCGATCGTCTTGCCGATCAAGTGGCCAACACAGGGCGCGAAGGGGCGCAGCGCGAAATGGCGGAAATGCCGGTCGTGCCGCCGCCGCCACCAGGGCTGGAATCGGATTCGGAGCGCGAACTCAGAGAGGCCTTGCGAGAGGCCCGCTAGGATGTGCGGCGAAGCGGGCACTATCTAATGAAAAATGAAGCCTACGGATATACGGGCGAAATTTGGGGCGGAAAAACGGGATACGGATCATGATCGGGCGTTTGCGCATCTTACCTTTGATGATCGTGCTGGCGGGTTTGCTGTTCAGCGTCAAGCTCGGCGGTCTGTGGCAGGACGCCGAGGGGCTGACTGCCGGTGTCACCCCGGCTCAGGCCCAGGACAAGGACGAGGAAAAGGAAACATCTGACGCCGAGGACGCGGACGAGGACAGTGGCGGCAAATCGGCTGACGCCGACGATGACGAAAACGAATCCGATAGTGCCGACGAAGACAGTGACGAAGGGGAGGCCCAACGCTTCAGCAAGGCCGAAATCGACATGCTGCAGAGCCTGGTGGTGCGTCGCGAATCCCTCGACAAACGCGAGCGCGAACTCGACTTGCGGCAAAACCTGCTGCTGGTGGCCGAGCGGCGCGTCGAGGACAAGATCGGCCAGCTCAAGGACATCGAGGCCAAGATCCAATCGCTGCTCAAGGAATACGACGAGCGCAAGGAGGCGAAAATCAAGCGCTTGGTCAAGATGTACGAAACAATGAAACCGAAAAAGGCGGCCGCCATCTTCGAGGACATGGAGATGGAAATATTGCTCGACGTGGCCGAACGCATGCGTGAGGTCAAGATGGCCCTGGTGTTGGCGGCGATGAAGCCGTCTTCGGCCAGAGCCCTGACGAAGGAATTGGCGTACCGCCGCGAATTGCCCGAGACCGGTGGCTGAGATCGGCCGCGCCACAGAGGGTCATTTCGGGGTCATTTCGGGGTAATTCGGGGATTTTGGACGTTTAGCATCGCGGAAACGTTCAGCTAAAGTTAACTATTGATTCTTAAGATTTCCGGGAACTCATGGGGGATTGTGGTGCGCCTCCCTCCGGGAGGTAGCAAGTTCCGAGGAGCGGAGAATGGCCGTAGACAAAAATCTTCATATCCTCATCGTCGATGACTACAAGACGATGTTGAGGATCATACGAAATCTGTTGAAACAACTTGGCTTCAGCAATGTTGACGAAGCGACCGACGGTAGCATGGCGCTGCAGAAATGCCGGGAGCGTCCGTACGGGTTGGTCATTTCGGATTGGAATATGGAGCCCATGACCGGACTACAGTTTCTCAAGGAAGTGCGGGCTGACGAAAAGCTGAAGGCCACCCCCTTCATCATGGTGACGGCCGAGAGCAAGACGGAAAACGTCATCGCTGCCAAGCAGGCGGGCGTCAACAATTACATCGTCAAGCCCTTCAACGCTGAAACCTTGAAGAAGAAGATGTCGGCAGTGATTGGCGAGTTCTGAGCTGAGCACGGCCAGGGATACGGCCATGGACGAAGACGAACTGACGCTGTCGCTACGCAAACGGCTGGAAGAAATCGAGACCGAACGCGGCGGCCTTGTGGCGTTGCCGGATGTCGCTGAAATCGTGGAAAGCCTGATGCGCACAATGGACGGCGACATCACCGGCTTCGACGTCAGGGTCCAGGAGGAGTTGCGCCAGCTCGTCTCCTTCATCGAAGAGGTCAAGGCCGAGATCGTCGGCGTGCAACCGGAAGAGATTTCGCAACATCACATCCCGGTCGCGTCAGATGAACTCGACGCCGTCGTCAGGGCCACCGAGGAAGCCACCGGCGTCATCCTCGACGCCGCCGAGGAACTTGACAACCTAGCCGACAGTATGGAGGGGGCGGCCGCGATCAAGCTTCAAGAGATCACCACCAAGATCTATGAAGCGTCGAATTTTCAGGATATTACAGGTCAGAGGATCACCAAGGTAGTCAAGGCATTGGGCCAGATCGAAAGCACCGTCATCGCCATGCTCAAGGCGGTGGGACACGATGTCGAGGCCAGTGTCCTCAGTCAACCACGTGAGATTCGCTCCGACGAGGATCTTATGAACGGCCCGCAACTGCCCGAACAGGCTGTGACGCAGGACGATATCGACGCCCTGTTCGACTAAGACGCTCAAGCGGCAGTGGCTGGTGCGTGGGGTGGGAAAGGCCGACTGAAGCGGCATGCAAGACAAAGCTCCTCAAGCAGCCGACCAGCGCGATTCCGGTACCTTGATGTTCCTCGGGCTGTTCCTGCTGCTGCTGGCTTTCTTCATTATGCTCAATACCATCGCCAGCCGCGACAAAAGCAAATCGGAATCGGCCATGGGAAGCGTCAATTCCGCCTTTACCAAGCCCTCGTTGGCCTCGGCTTTTCGTGTCGAGCGTGTCATCGACCTGGACACTGCCCTGGTGCCCGACAATTTCCGCGGCGATATCTATGCCGCTTTCAGTGCCCTGACAACGGCTCCAGAACTGGGGACGGTGGGTTCATCGGGAATCCTCAAGGTGGTTCTGGCCACCGAGGAGATTTTCGAGCCGGACTTGACCGATATCAGGGCCGATCGAGACGATTTGTTGGCTGCCCTGGCAAAGGCTCTCTCCAGCCAGTCACCGGGCCAACGCCGAGAAGTCGAAATGGTGATCGGCAGCGGCAACGCACTGCCGCGCCAAGTAACGGCTGAAGGCAACCTGGAAGCGGCCCGCATCGGCGCCCTGGCGAGGGCGCTGCGCCAGCGTGGCGTGCCCGGCATCAACCTAAGTCCCGGCCTGAGGCCGGGAGATCGCAATGAGATAGAGTTTTTTTTCTTCTCGCGCCAGGAACATGCGGCCAAGATCACTTTCGAGCCCATCGTGGAGTAGCCCGTGGCGCACGAATTCGACATGCCGCCGAAACAGAAAGTCAGTCAGGCCTGGCTGATTACTTTCACCGATCTGACGGCACTGATGCTGACTTTTTTCGTGCTGTTGTTCTCCATGAGCGAGGTGCAACAAGGCGCCTGGAATGCCGTCGTCCAGTCGCTCGCGATAAAGCTCAACCCTGTCAAGGCGGGGCCGACGCAAAACCGAGCCAGCCAGGTACCAGTAACCGAGATCTTCATTCCCAAAGCTGTCGACCTGGATTACTTCCGGCGCGTGCTGGCCGACAAGGTGCGCGGCGTCGAGGTGCTGGAGCAGGCCGTCATTCAGCCGCTCGATGACAGGCTGGTGATCTCGTTGCCGGCCGATGCGCTGTTCGAACGCGGCAGCGCTACCTTGACCGAGGAGGCCGTGAACGCGGCCATGGTGCTCAGCGACGCTTTGTTGGTGGTGGGGAATCGGGTCGACGTGATCGGCCACACCGATCCTGACCCGGTGCAATCGCCGGCCTACCCCTCCAATTGGGAGCTCTCGCTGGCCCGGGCCACGGCCATGGCCCTGGCACTGAGGGATTCGGGTTATCCCAACCAGGTCTCGGCTTTCGGCTATGCTGATTCGCGCTTCGAGGATTTGAGCTTCGAGCTCAGCGAAGAACGGCGCTACCAACTCGGCCGCCGGGTCGATATCGTGGTCCGCGAAGGGGCAGGGGTGCGCAGTGATATCTAGATTTCACCTGGTAATGCTTTTGGCGGCCGGGCTGCTGACGACGCTGGCTGCCGGCGCCGCGGCGGCCGATAAGGTGCGCACACGGGCCTGGGCCCATCCCGGTTTTGGGCGTCTGGTATTCGATTGGCCGGCGCCCGTGACCTTCAAGGCCGAAATAGGCGAGCAAAAGCTGGTCATCACCTTCGCCCGACCCTTGGAGACCGACCTGTCGCGCGTCGATCGTTATCTCGGTGCTTACGTGCGTAAGGGGGAAAGTACGCTGGCCGGCAACACGGTGACGCTGCCGCTGATCGGAGATTTCACCCTAACCTCGCGCAGCAGCGGCAACACGGTGGTGGTGGACATCAAACCGTCATCCGGCGCGGTGGCGCCAAAGTCTGCGGCTGTCGACGAGGGCAAACAGGCACCGCCGAAGGCGGGGGCCAAACCCCCGTCGCCAGCCGCGGGAGGCGGACCGCCGGTGCCGGTGCGGGTGGGTGAGCACTCCGGCTTCACCCGTGTGGTTTTCGATTGGACGGGCGATGTGCGCTACCGAGTCGATCGCCAGGGGGCGCAGGTCAACATCGAATTTGATCGATCGAACGCTGTTGTCGTAGCGCCGCTGGCGCGCCGCCTTCCAGCTCGCGTGACGGCCGTCGAAGCCAGCGTCGCCGGCGGCAAATCGCGGGTCTCGCTGGGTATCGCTGCTGATGCCAGGCTGCGTCATTTCCGTAGCGGCACCAAGGTGGTGTTGGACGTGCTCGGCAAGCCCGGCGAAGCGCCGCCGAAGGAAGCGCCCAAGGTGACAGTGGCGCAGCAAGCTGATTCCACTTCACCCCGGCGCCTGACGCCTGCTGCCAAGCAGGGCAAGGCAGCCACGGCACCGAAAGTGTCGGTCGAAGCGGATAAAGGGACACAGGGTGCAAAGAAGGGCGCAAAGGATGGGAAAGCTGCTGGAGAGGACCTGAAGGAGCAACTTGTGGCGGCCGCGGACGGTCGCAAGCGCAAAGGCGAGGTCAAGGATTTGACGTTGCGCTTTGAACAAGGCGCCGCCGGCATCACCCGCTTGCGCTTTGAAAGCAAGACGCCGGTTCCATTTGCTGTGTTCCAGCGTGCCGGCCATCTTTGGGCGGTGCTGGACGAGCGTTTTCGCGTCGACATGCAGGAGGTTCCCGAGACGGCCCAAGGAAGTGTGTTCTTGGCCGAACAAGTTGCCAACCCCAGAGCCACCGCGTTTCGCTTCCGCCTGCGCCCGGGCCTTGGACCAGCAGTGTCGCGTCAGGGTGCGGATTGGATCGTTGATCTGACGCCCGAAGCCGGCGGCCCGGCAACGCCCATCGAACTCCGGCCGCAGCCGGCGGCCGAGGACGGTCCCCATATTTTTCTTTCGGTGCTCAATGTCGGCAGCGTGGTGCGCATCAAGGACCCAGAGGTTGGCGACGAAATCCAGACCGTGCCCGTCATGGCGACCGGCAGCGGAGTAGAGCGACGTCGCGATTTTGTTGAATTTCGTCTGCAGCCCACGGCCCAGGGCGTGGCCATATTGGCCTGGGCCGACGACGTCGAGGTCAAGACGCTACGCAATGGTATCGCCATCACCACCAAGGCCGGCATGGTGATCAGCGGCGTCCCCTCGGCTCAGGAAAAAAGCGCCGAAGACGAGGAAGAGACAGCAGAGGAAACCCCGGACGCGGCAGACGAGGAAACCGAGGAGGCCCAGCTCTTCAAATACAGCGAGTGGCTGATCGATACCAAAGTGCCGGTACGCCGCATGAAGCGCGAGCTTCAGTACCAGGTTTCGGTTACCCCGGCCGGCCAGCGCAATACTCCGCGTTGGCGTCTTGCCAAATACTTTTTCGCCAGAGGCCTGGCGGCCGAGGCGCTGGGTGTTCTGTCGGTCATTGGCGAGCACGCGCCCCGGGTGGCCGAAGGCAAGGATTTCAAGGCGCTCAGGGGTGCCGCGCGCTACCAGTTGCGCCAACTCGAGGCTGCCCAGGACGATCTCCTGGACGTCAAGCTGGACGGTGACCGCGAAGTGGCGCTGTGGCGCTGTGCCCTGCTCACCGAATTGCAGGAATTTGAACGCGCCCACGATCAGTTTTCGTTCGCCGGTCAAGCCGTGACCCGCTTTCCGCACAAGATCCAGACTCAGTTCCGGCTGCGTGCCGCCAAGGCCGCGCTACGCGCAGACGATTTGCAGATGGCCAATGAGCAGCTGGTAGCCTTGGCGGCCCAGGAGCTGGATCTCGAGGTGGCGGCCGAAGTCGACCTGGTGCGCGGCGATGGCTTTGAAGTCGTCGGCGAGGAAGAGCAGGCGCTCGATACATTCGAGACCGTGATCGCAGCGGAGTTCCGTCCGAGCCGGGCCCGGGCAACCTTCAATCAGGCCAACATGATGCTCAAGCGCGGCGACATCGATGCCACCGAGGCCATCGATCGTTTCGAGCGGCTGCGCTTCGCCTGGCGCGGCGACAATTTCGAGGTGGGACTGCTCAAGCGCTTGGGAGAGCTCTATCTTCAGGAAGGCGATTATCGCAATGCCCTGACCGCCATGCGCAGCACGGTGACCAATTTCCCCGAACTGCGCGAATCCCGCGCCCTTACCCAGCAAATGAACGACATCTTCAGGCTGCTCTACCTCGACGGCGAGGCCGACGAGCTCGAGCCGGTGGCGGCGCTGGCGCTGTATTACGATTTCCGCGAACTGACGCCGGTCGGCAAGGTCGGCGACGAGATGATCCGCAAGCTTTCCGATCGCTTGGTGGCCGTCGATCTGCTCGACCGCGCCTCGCAACTTCTTGAGCACCAAGTCAAGTTTCGCCTCAAGGGTCCCGAGCGAGCCAGGGTGGGGGCCACGCTGGCTGTCATCAACCTAACGAACCGCAAACCGCAGAAGGCGCTCGACGTGCTAACCATGAGCCGCTGGAAGCTGTTGCCGCGGAACACCGCGACCAAGCGCCGGCACCTGCGGGCTCGTGCATTGGCAGATCTCGACCGCACTCGCGAAGCGCTGGAGGCGCTGATCAACGACCGCAGCCGCGAGGCCAACTTGATCCGCTCCGACGTCTACTGGCATGCCGAGGACTGGCCGCGCGTGGTGCGTGCTATTCAGGCCTTGTTGGGTGAGCGCTGGAAGGAAGAGATGCCGCTAACCGAGGACGAGATCCAATGGTTGCTACGCATGTCGGTGGCCATGATGCTGGCCGACGATCTTCAGGGCATCGCTCAAGTGCGGCAGCGTTACCAGCCCAAAATTGTCGATACGCCGCACGCTGAATCCTTCGAGGTTCTGACCTCGAGCGTCGATCCGACCAGTATCGAATTCCGCAAGGCGGCAAGCGCCGTGGCCCAGATCGGGACGCTCGAAGCCTTCCTCGAACGCTACCGGGAAACCATGCCGGAAAGCGGTACCACCATCGGGCCAAAAATCACCGGTGGATAAATAAGTGCTCTATGGCTGTGGTGGGATTGAGCTGGTGCCGACTATGTGGGCCACCGGATCGGGGTCGCCGTCGGAGTAGATCGTAACCTCACCGATACAAAGGCGCTTGCCCATCTTGAGCATGTTGGTCTCGCAGAGCACGTCGATGGGCTTGGGGGCGCGCAGGAAGCTGAAATTGAGGCCGGTGGCCAGAATCATGTCGACGCGGCCGATAACGTTCATGATGGCTATGTAGAGGGCGAAATCGGCCATGCCCATCATGGCCGGACCCGACACCGTGCCGCCCGGCCGCACCATGATCTCGCGATAGGGCATGCGTAGGCGTATCCGTGGGCCGTCCAGTTCTTCGAGTTGCAATCCCAGCTGTGCCACCAGGGGCACGGCGGTGCGGCAAATTTCAGCGACTTCCGATTCGTTAAGTTTGTTCATCGTTTGGTGCTCTGGCCTCAATGGTTTTGACGACGTCCAAGTAGACGTTGGTGATTTTTTCGATTGCGAAGCCCGCGGCCTCGACGTTGGCCTCGGTGTCGCGGTTGATCTCGGGGCCCAAATGGCGGCAAAGAGGGTTCATGACGTTGAGCATGAGTCCGAAGGGAAAGGTCCGCGAGCCGGTGTGTTCGAACATGCCGAGCCGGCCGCCGGGCTTGAGAACGCGGCGGAGCGCTTGCAGTCCCGCCACCGGATCAGGCACTGAACAGAAAGTACAGGAGGTGTAGATCTGGTCGAACGAGGCCGTCTGGAAGTCCATCTTGTGGACGTCCATCTGCCGCAGCTGAAGCTCACCCTGGTAGACTGCGGCTCTGGGTTTCGCCTTTTCCAGCATGCCGGCGCTGATGTCGATGGCAGTTATGTCCTGGCCGGGCGGGAAGGATGCGAAATCGAGGCCGGTTCCCGCGGCGAGAAAGAGCACCTTGCCGTACATGCCCGAGAACAAGCGCTACTTGTGGGGCTGCCATCGCTTTTCCGGGCCGAAGCCGCCGGTCAGGTCGTAGAGCTTGGCAGCCGAATCCCATTTTCTTTGGGTTTTTTCGTTCATCAGCCCACCTCGCCGTTTAGTCGCGACTGCTGCAGATAGGTGAAGACCAGGCAGAGAATTCCGATACCAGCTCCCATGCGCAACGCTTCGCCCGCTTCCATCTCGGGCATCACCGCCTGCATGCCACCCGCCATGCCGGCCATCATGCCGGCGAGCGCCGTAGGCAGGGCGATCTCCATGGCGCCGAAGAAGGGAGAGAAGAGGAATCCGCCGAGCGATCCCACGACCATGCCGAGGAACATGCCCAGCACCATGGTAACTGGAAACCACCAGTTCTGCGGCATGGCGGCAAAGGCCAGCCAACCGGCCGCGGCGCCAAGCGAACCACAGGCCAGCATGTCGCCGACGACGAAATAGAGGCGTTTTTCCATGATTCCCTGACCCCGTTAGCTGCGCCAAAACCCCTCGGTGTCGATCTCGTGCAGCGCCGTCATTTCCTCTCCTGTCGGCGCTTTAGTCTCAACCACCTCGGGCAGGCATTTGAGCGCCCAGCCTGTGTTCTCGATCACCTCCTCGGAGGTGTGTCCGGGATGAACTGAAGTCAGATGCAGCTCACGGTCGGTCCCATGGGGGCGCAGGATAGCGCGGTCGGTTATGACGGCGGCAGGCCCGCCACCCGGAAGGCCCGCCTCCGTCCGGCTGTCGCCACCTTCGAGAAAACCAACCGACGAGACGTAGTCGACCTGTTCCACCAAGCGGTGCTTCTGGTGGTTCATAATGGCGATCAGGCGCCCAGCCATGGCGGCAATATCAGTGGCACCGCCGGTGCCCGGAAGCTTGATCTTGGGGGCCTCGAAATCGCCGATGTAGGACGAGTTGATGTTGCCGAAGCGGTCGACTTGGGCGCCCCCGATAAAGCCGGCGTCGACGTGGCCACCGCTCAGCAGTCCCATGATCTGGACCAGCCCCGTGCTCCAGGCGGCGCCCAATTGGTTGGGGCCGTCGCTCATGGTGTAGAGCATACCGTCCGCCGGCTGGTAGCGTGCTATGCCGCATTCGAAGAGGCCTGTGGCGTTGGGTGCATGGATCAGGCGGGCGACGCCGAAGGCCGTGATGGGGAGGCGCATGCCGACAAAGATGCGTTCATGATCTTTGATCTCGCGGGCCGCGGCGATGATCATCATCTCCTGGGTGGAATAATTCGACATGGCCCTACTCCGCGGCCCAGTTGGCTGGTGCCGAAAGTGCCTGGCCGTGAATGCGTAAGTTCTCCAGATGCTCGCCCAGTTTGGCCCGATAGCCGTCGTGATCGGCCACCTCGCGCACCCATTCGTCGCACCAGCGGTCAAAACCTTCGGCCTCGCGGCTGGCCTCGTGGTAGTCGTTGAAGAAGGCGTTGTCGCGTTGCCAATAGCCGGTCAACGGCGCCGGGTGGCAGCCGGCGACGACCTGACATACGGCGTTAACCAGGAAACCGGGAAAGAGCACGCGGCCAGGATCCGAAGCGATGACCTCGGGCGCCACGATCTCCTCGGTTAGCACGATAACGCGGTCGGCGGCGACGGCGGATTCCTGCGACACGCCGGTCGAGCCCCAGATGTGGCAGTTACCCTGGCGGTCCGCCCGCTGGGCCACCAGGATGGCCACGTCGGGCTTCAAGGGCGGTACCAGGGCCACGGGCTCGGTTTCCTCGGCAAAGGGATTCTCGGTCAGCTTGATGGCTGGATTGGATGCCATGATGCCCGAGCCCAGCACCGACTTGATGGGCACGTAGGGCAGCCCGTAGGCGCCGGCAAACAACGCCATGCCCAAGGCGAAATTGGAGTGATCGTTGATGCGTATGGGGTGGGGCGTTCCTGTCTCGGCAGCGCGGCGGTAGTTGTGACCCAACCCACCTGATACGCTGCCCACCCAGGCACCCGTGACCTGGGCCACGCAGCCCGCTCCAATCAAGAGATCGGTGGACATGTCGGATATCGGTGCGATGAGCGTCAGCCCACGCCGGCCCTGGCGGATCAGCTCGTGGTTGGCGGCAAAGGGAATGGCGTTCTCCAATGCCGCCCCCAACACCACGCTGTCGCCGTCATCGACGTGGGTGGCGATGGCGTCCTTGAGCGCAACCAGTTTGTCGCTGCTGATGGCAAGATCTCCCTTGTCGTCTAAGTCGCGTTGACGATCTCGCCGTTGCGTTGACATTCGGCCGAGGCCAAGTCGACGAAGACGTCTGTGATGCTCTCGGGCTGGGCCAGCTCGTCCGGATCCTCGCCGGGGAAAGCCTGGGCCCGCAGCCGGGTGGCCAGGGGTCCGGGGTTGATCAGGTTGGCGCGCACCGCCGTCTTGTGCACCTCGGCGGCGTAAATTTGCACCATGGCCTCCAGCGCCGACTTGCTGGCGGCATAGGCAGCCCAATAGGGGAACACGCCCTGCGTGACGCCTGAAGTGACGAAGATGGCGCGACCCGCCTCGGCGGCCCTGAGCAAGGGGTCGAAGGAACGGATCAGGCGCCAATTGGCCGTTGTGTTGATGGCCAGCACCTGGTCCCAGGTTTCGGGGTCGAAGTGGCCGACCGGGCTCAGGCCACCCAGCATGGCGGCGTTGCCCAGCAGCACATCGAGGCGGCCCCAGCGTTCGGCCACGGCGGCGCCCAGGCGATCGATGCCGGCACCGTCGCTGAGGTCGAGGGGTACCAGGGTGGCACTGCCGCCGGCCGCCTTGACGCGGTCGTCGCACTCTTCCAGGCCGCCGACGTTGCGGGCCACCAGGATGACATGAGCGCCCTCGGCGGCGAAGCGTTCGGCCACCGCGGCACCGAGGCCCCGCGAGGCGCCGGTGACCAGGGCCACCCGGTCCTTTAGACGTGGCGCCACGGCGGAGCTTCAGGCCTGTTCGGCCAGCAGCGAAAGTTGGGCTGGGGCGTCACCGTCGTCATGGTCCACCAGCGCGATGGGGTAGGCGCCCGAGAGGCAGGCGTCGCAATACTGTGGCTCGTCATGGCGGCCATCTTCGCCCAATGCCCGATAGAGCCCCTCTATGGAAAGGTAAGCCAGGCTATCGACACCGATGAATTCCTGCATCGCCGGGATGTCCATGCCGGCGGCCAATAGGTCGTCTTTGTCCGGCGTATCGACGCCGTAGAAGCAGGGGTCCGAGATGGGTGGGCTGGCCACCCTCATGTGCACTTCGGCAGCGCCCGCATTGCGCATCATCTCGACGATCTTAGTGGACGTCGTGCCGCGCACGATGGAATCGTCGACCAGCACCACCCGCTTGCCCTCGACGTAGGCGCGGTTGGCGTTATGCTTGAGCTTGACCCCCAAATGGCGGATCTGTTCGCCCGGTTCGATAAAGGTGCGCCCTACGTAGTGGTTGCGCACGATGCCTATCTCGAAAGGTATACTGGCGGCGTCGGCATAGCCGATGGCGGCCGGCGTTCCCGAATCGGGTACCGCCACGCAGATGTCCGCGTCCACCGGGTTTTCCGCCGCCAGTTCGGCGCCGATGCGCTTGCGGGCTTGGTAGACGTTGATGCCTTCGACCAGGCTGTCGGGGCGGGCGAAGTAAATATATTCGAAGATGCAAAAGCGCGAATCGGCGGCGGCGAAAGGTGACAGGCTTTGCACCCCGCGTCTGTCGATGACGATGATTTCGCCTGGCTTGACGTCGCGCTCGTGGTGGGCGCCGATGATGTCGAGCGCACAGCTTTCGGACGCCAGGATGTGGGCGCCATCCAGGGTGCCCAAAACCAGCGGCCGCACGCCCAGCGGATCGCGCATGCCGATCACGGCATCGTCCGTTAGCGCCACCAGCGAATAGGCCCCGACGACCGAGTTCAGCGCATCGATGAAACGGTCGATGACGCCGGAATAGGTGCTGGTGGCGATAAGATGGATCAAAACCTCGGAGTCGGCGGTCGACTGGAAGATGCTGCCCCGATCTACCAGGGCGCGCCGCAACGCCCAGGTGTTGGTCAAATTGCCGTTGTGGGCCATGGCCAGGCCGCCGAAGGCGAACTCGGCGAACAACGGCTGGACGTTGCGAAAAAGCGTGCCGCCGGTAGTCGAATAGCGCACGTGGCCGACCGCGGTATCACCTTTCAGCCGGGTCATGACCTTTTCCGAGCCGAAGATGTCGCCGACCAGCCCGAGCGCTCGGTGGGTGTTGAAGTGGCTGCCGTCGTAGGTGACGATGCCGGCCGATTCCTGGCCCCGGTGCTGCAAGGCGTGCAGGCTCAGCGCTGCCAGGGCGGCCGCGTCAGGGTGGCCGAAGATGGCGAAGATGCCGCACTCGTCGCGCATGCGGTCGGAGTTATCCCAGGATGCGTTGGCCATGGGCCTTACTGGTTGCTCCTGATGAGTTGGTCGAGCTGCTTGCGGGGCGACCTCTTGTACCCGGTTTCGTCGTCCGAGTCGCGCGCATTGTCGAGAACTTTGGGCAGGAAGCCGCTTTCTTCTCCGGCTGCCGACGAGGGCGATCCGGCGGCATCGGGCGACTGACATTGCTCGCGGTATTTCCGCGGCACCAGGGTACACAACATGTTCTTGCCCGTGCGCGCAATGGGCATGACACGGGCCTCGCGCAGCCAAGGGGGGTGTTCGGTTTGGGGCAGAAACATTTCGACCAGCAGGTAAGCGATGCAGACCACCACGGCGCCGCGCAGCAGACCGAAAAGAAAGCCCAGTGAACGATCGAGGGCGTTCAGGGTGCTGTCGCGTACGCGTCGCGCCAAAGCATGGGCGAGGAAGGAAAACAGCACCAGTGCCAGCAGGAAGAGAGCCACCATGGCGGCGATGCTGGGCACTGGCGCCGACATTGGAATGTACTGTTTGGCCAGTGGCTCGACCAGCGGCAGCAGGTAGAGTGTGGCAAAGGCGGCACCGATCCAGCCGGCCACCCCCAGCACTTCCTTGACGAAACCGCGCACAAAGGCGAGCCCGGCCGACAGCAAAAGTACCACCGCAACCGCCAGGTCGACGACGTTGATGGGAAGGTTGGCCAGGCTATCCATCATCGCTCCATGTTTGAACGCCCTCGCTGCCGGCCTCGAAGCGGCGCACTAGATCGCTCAGCAGAGCCAGCTCGTCGAGTTCCAATGCCGCCTGGCGGCGTTGCCGGGCGGCCGGAGCGAGGGCACGAGTAAAACCTAATTTCGCCGCCTCCTTCAATCTCAGGTCGGCCTGGCTAACGGCGCGGATTTCGCCCGAAAGCCCGATCTCGCCGAACACCACGGCACCCTCGGGCGCCGGCACCCCGGTCAGGGCCGAGACCAGCGCCGCCGCCACCGCCAGGTCGGCCCCCGGTTCGCTGATGCGCAAGCCGCCGGCAACGTTGAGGTAGACGTCGCGCCCGCCCAGAGTCAGGCCGCAGCGCGCGTCCAGCACTGCCATTACCATGGCCAGCCGGCCCGAGTCCCATCCCACGACGGCGCGCCTCGGTGTGGCCAGCGACGAGGGTGCCACCAGGGCCTGGATCTCGACCAGTACCGGCCGCGTACCCTCGATGCCGGCAAAGACGGCGGTGCCGCTGACCGGGCGTTCACGGTCGCTGAGGAAGAGCGCCGAGGGATTGGCGACCTCCGCCAGTCCGCGATCGGTCATCTCGAAGACGCCGATCTCGTCGCTCGGCCCGAAGCGATTCTTGACGGCGCGTAGGATGCGGAACTGGTGGCCGCGCTCGCCCTCGAAATAGAGCACCGTGTCGACCATGTGCTCGAGCACCCGGGGTCCGGCGATCTGGCCCTCCTTGGTGACGTGGCCGACGAGCAGTACCGTGGCGCCGCTCTGTTTGGCGAAACGTATCAGCTCCTGGGCGCTGGCGCGGACCTGGGAGACGGTACCCGGCGCCGACTCGAGGTTGTCGAGGAACATGGTCTGGATCGAATCGATCACTACTACCCGCGGCGGCCTTTCGCCCAGGCTGGCTAGAATGTCGCGCACGCTGGTGGCGGCGGCCACGCGCACCGGGGCCTGGCCGAGCCCCAGCCGGCGGGCTCTGAGGCGCACCTGTTCCACGGCCTCTTCGCCCGAGACGTAAACGCAGTCGACGCCGGCCGTGGCCAGTCCTGCCACTGCCTGCAGCAGCAGCGTTGATTTGCCGATGCCGGGATCACCGCCGACCAGCAGCGCCGAGGCCGGCACCAAGCCATCGCCGGTTACCCGGTCGAGTTCACTGATGCCGGTTTTCAGGCGCGCCTGAGTTTCGGTCTTGCCGTCCAGCGGCACGAATTCGAATACCCGGCCACGGCCCGTCGACAGCCCTTTGGGCGGCGGCGGCGAGGCGTTCTCCTCGACGATGGTATTCCAGGCCTCACAGGATTCGCAGCGTCCCGCCCACTTGGCGGTCACCGTGCCGCAGTTCTGGCAGACGTAGCGTTCGGCCAGCCGGGCCATCAGTTATCGGCTCCGCATCTGGCAAAGCAACCGGTAGCGGCCGTCGCATTCCGCAACCACCCCCCACCCCAACCCTCCCCCATAAAGGGGGGAGGGAGTAGTTTTTTTTCCCTCCCCCTTGAGGGGGGAGGGCAGGGAGGGGGTGTTTGGTGCTGTTTGACACTCATGGCTTGAGGAGTTCCATGGCGATGGGCCCGTCAGCACGGCCGTTGATGAACTGGTCGACGTGGGCGCTGGCGCTTTCGTCGATCTCGGCCACCGGCCCGGCCCAGATGATGCGGCCTTGATAGAGCATGGCGATGCGGTCGGCGATTTTGCGCGCACTGGCCATGTCGTGCGTGATCGAGAGCGCCGTGGCGCCCAACTCTCGGACGCATTTGACGATGAGATCGTTGATGACGTCGCCCATGATCGGGTCGAGGCCGGTGGTCGGTTCGTCGAAGAAGATGATCTCCGGCTCGGTGGCGATGGCGCGAGCCAGACCGACGCGCTTTTTCATGCCGCCCGAAAGCTCGGCCGGGTCGAGCTCGCCGACCTCCCGCCCCAGTCCAACTTGGGCCAGCTTCTCCAGCGCCACTTGTTTGGCTTGGTTACGGGCCATGCCCTCGCCCTGGATCAGGCCGAAGGCGACGTTCTCCCAGACGCTGAGGCTGTCAAACAGTGCTGCACCCTGGAACAGCATGCCGAACTTCTTCAGTACCCGGTCGCGCTCAGTGCCGCGTATGCCGACGACTTCGGCGCCGTCGACCGCGATGTTCCCCTGGTCGGGTCGCAACAGGCCCAATATGCACTTCAGCATGACCGATTTGCCGCTGCCCGAGCCGCCGATCACCACCATCGATTCGCCGCGCCCGATGTCGAGGTCGAGGCCAGCCAGCACGGGCTTTCGGCCGAACGTCTTGTGTACGCTCTTGAGGCTTATCTTCGGCGTCGCAGGGGCGCCAGGGGAGCTTTGCGGGCTCATTTGGCGAAAAAGATTTCCGTAATTAAGTAATCGGATGCCAGGATCAGGATCGAGGCCGAGACCACGGCGTTGGTCGTAGCCGCACCGACACCCTGAGCGCCACCGCGGCTGTGGTAGCCGTGATAGCAGCCCATCAGGGCAATCAGAAAACCGAACACCGAAGCCTTGACCAGACCCGAGATGACGTCCAGCGCCTCGAGAAATTCGACGGTGTTGTTGAGGTAGGTGGCTGGGTTGAAGCCGAGTTTGTGGATGCCCACCAGGTAGCCGCCGAAGACACCGATGATGTCGGCTACCAGCACCAGCAACGGCAGCATGGTGGCGCCGGCAATCAGGCGCGGCGCCATCAGGTACTTGAAGGGGTTGGTCGATAGGGTGCTCAGGGCGTCGATCTGTTCCGTCACCTGCATGGTGCCGAGTTCGGCGGCCATGGCGGCACCGACCCGGCCAGCCACCATCAGGCCGGCCAGCACCGGGCCGAGCTCGCGGGTGATGCCGATGACGACGATGGTGGCGACGGCGCCTTCGGCGTTGAAGCGCGATGAGCCGGAATAGATCTGCAGCGCCAACACCATGCCCGTAAACAGTGCCGTCAACCCCACAACGGGCAACGAATAGTAGCCGATCGAGAGCATTTGGCGGCCGATCAAGCGCGGGAACCAGGGCGGTTGTAGGCAGTGCAGAACCGAGGTGGCGGTGAAGATGGAGATGCGCCCCAGCGTCTCCAGCGCCGCCAGGAAGAAGCGGCCAATGGTGGCAAGAGAATTGGCAACCAAAGCCGTCATGACGGTACCGCGTCGGCGGTCCGGCCAAGGTAGCGTCGCGGGTAGCGTTGGCCCAGGCTGGTCAGCAGCTCGTAGGATATGGTGCCGGCAGCGGCAGCCAATTCATCGATATCGACGTCGCCACCGAGCAGATCGACGAGGCTACCCGGTTGGGTTGCCTGGGGCGGTAAGGCGCTGACGTCGAGGGTGATGAGATCCATGGAGACGCGTCCGACAAGCGCTACCCGAACACCCCCAATGGAGGCAAATCCCTGGTGGCTGAGCGATCGCAGATAACCATCGGCGTAGCCCACGGGAAGGGTTGCGATACGGCTTGGCCCGGTCACTCGATGGGCGGCACCATAGCCAACGGTCTGGGGGCTGTCAATCTCGCGCACCTGGGCAATTTTTGCTTGTAAACGAACCACTTGGCGCATCGGATTGGCTCTCGCAGCGAACGGATTTCCGCCGTATAAACCGATCCCCGCACGGGCCAGGTCGAAATGATATTGCGGTCCCAGCAAGATGCCGGCGGAGTTGGCCAGGCTGGCCAGCGCTGTCGGCAACTGGGCGCAAAGGGTTTGAAAGAGCGCGAGCTGGGCGGCGTTCTCGGGCCGCTCTGGCTCGTCGGCGCAGGACAGGTGGCTCATGACGTAGCGGATCTCGATGCCGCCCAGCCGCTCAGGCTCGGCTGCCAGGATGGCGACTTCTTGGGGCGGCAGCCCGAGCCGCGACATACCGCTGTCCAAATGCAGCACGGCCGGCCCCTGCCAGCGCTCGATCTGGCCCAAGTCGTTGAGCGCCGGCAGCAAAGCATGGTTGCCGAATTCTGCTTCACTGCCGGCCACGGGGCCGTTGAGCACGAAGATTTCGGCGCTTGCATCCAGTACCTGGCGCGCGCTTATGCCCTCATCCAGGGTGGCGACGAAGAAGTGGCGGCAGCCGGCCGCTGCCAGTGCCGGGGCCACGCGCTCCAGGCCGCAGCCGTAAGCATCGGCCTTGACGGCAGCGCCGCAGGCGCAGCCTGCAAGATGATCGACGAAAAAACGGTAGTTGGCTGTCAGCGCCTCGAGGTCGATGGTCAGGGTCGTGGCGTGGTGGGCGTCCATGGCCGACCCAGGTTACATTTGCTCAGGCAGGTGGTCGTAGGTGTCCAGGTTGTCGAATTTGGTGAGCTGGGCGTTGAAGTGGACCTTGACGGTGTCGGTGGGGCCGTGGCGCTGCTTGCCGATGATGATTTCGGCCTCGCCGCCCACCACCTGCAGTTTTTCCAGCCACTCGTGAAAGCGCATGTTGAATTCGGCCTCGGTTTCATCCTTGCGTTGCTTGGGCTTGGGGTTCGAGCGCGTCCAGTAGTATTCCTCGCGGTAGATGAACATGACGACGTCGGCATCCTGTTCGATGGTGCCGGATTCGCGCAAGTCGGCAAGCTGCGGCCGTTTGTCGTCGCGCTGTTCGACGGCGCGGCTGAGCTGGCTCAACGCCAGCACAGGGACATCGAGCTCCTTGGCCAGTGCCTTGAGGCCGCGGGTGATTTCGGAAATTTCCTGCACCCGGTTGTCCTGGTGGCGACCGCTGGAGGCGCCCAGAAGCTGGAGATAGTCGACCACGACCAGGCCCAAATTGTGCTGGCGCTTGAGCCGGCGCGCCCGGGTGCGCAGCGCTGCGATCGAGAGGCCGGGGGTGTCGTCGATGAAGAAACGTAGCTCTTCCAGGCGGTTGCTGGCGGCCACGATCTTGTGAAACTGTTCGGATGAGACTTGGCCGCGGCGGATCTGGTTGGAGGGGATCTCAGTGCTTTCGGCGAGCATCCTGAGTGCCAGTTGCTCAGCCGACATCTCCAACGAAAAGAATCCCACCACGGCACCGTCGACGGTGCGATTCTGGCCTTGCTCGTCGCTCTCGGTGCGGTAGGCGTTGGCGGCGTGGAAGGCGATGTTGGTGGCCAGCGCCGACTTGCCCATCGAGGGCCGGCCGGCCAGCACGATCAGGTCGGAGCGGTGCAGGCCGCCGAGCAGCTCGTCGAGGTCGCTGAGGCCCGAGGGTACTCCGGTCAACCGGCTGTCGCGTTTGAAGGCAGCCTCGGCCGATTCGATGGCCACCAGCATCGATTGGTCGAAGGACTGGAATCCGCCCTCGGTCTGGCCGCTTTCGGCCAGATGGAAGAGCTGTTGCTCGTTCTCCTCGATTTGCTCCAGGGCGCTCTGGTCGACGCTGGGATCGAAGGCCCGGTTGACCATGTCCTCGCCGAGTTCGATGAGCTGGCGGCGCAGGAAGTGATCGTAGATGGTGTGGCCGTAGTCGCGGGCGTTGATGATGGTTACGGCGTGGGCCGCCAGGCGGCCGAGATACTGGGCGCCACCGACTTCGCTGAGCGCTTCGTCGCGCTCGAAGAAGGCCTTCAGCGTGACCGGGCTGGCGATCTGGCCGCGCTCGACCAGCTTGATGCAAGCCTCGAAGATGCGCCCGTGCACGGGCTCGAAAAAGTGTTCCGGTAGGAGAAAATCGGCGACCCGGTGTGCCGCCTCGTTGTTCACCAGGATGGCACCCAACAGAGCCTGTTCGGCCTCGACGGTGTGCGGCAGCTCACGATAGCCAGGATTTTCGGTGCCGTCTTCAACGGCGCTGAGGTGGCTGGCTTCGCGGGCTGGATCCATGGGTCGGGAGTCATAACACCGGGCCGGCCGTTTGACACGTACGGCCGTCACAGTCGGGCAAAAAAACTGTGTGCGGTTGGTGCGCCAGAGCCGTCATAAATGTGTATGGAATGCTGCCAGGCCGCTATGAAGTCACCCTCGGGAACGACCAGCCTGTGGATAAGCCGACGAAATTTCAAGCCGCGGCGGAGCGCCGAATTGACGCTTGGGGCGTCTAGCGATCACCCTCGTCGAGGTAAGCGCGGGTGATCGGTACGGCCTCCTGGTTCTTGGCCATTTGGATCTGGAAGACGACGTGGCCGCCGTAGCGGAACATGGCTTCGGAGGCCGAGAGGTAGAATTCCCACATGCGCAAGAATTGCTCGTCGTAGAGCGCCACCACTTCGTCGCTATTCTTGGCCAGGCGTTGGCGCCAGGCCCGCAAGGTTTCGGCGTAGTGCAACCGCAGCACCTCGACGTCGGTGATCACCAGTCCGGCGCTTTCGATAGCCGGCACGACCTCTGACAACGCCGGCGAATAGCCGCCCGGGAAGATGTACTTGCGCGTCCAGGCCGACGTCGTGCTGGGGCCGCCGGCGCGGCCGATGGTGTGCAGCACGGCAACGCCGTTTTCAGTCAAGAGGTCACGGCACTTGGCGAAGAATTCAGGGTAGTGGCGGGTGCCGACATGCTCGAACATGCCCACCGAGACGATGCGGTCAAAGCTGCCTTCCAGTGCCCTGTAGTCCTGCAAGAGAAATTCCACGCGGTCGCCAAGACCGGCCGTCGCGGCGCGCCGGCGCGACACCTGGTGTTGCTCTTCAGACAATGTCACACCAACCACCTGGGCCTCGCTCTCCCGTGCCAGGTGGAGTCCGAGTCCGCCCCAGCCCGAGCCGATGTCCAGCACGCGCAGGCCGGGCGTCAGTAGCAATTTGGCGGCAAGGCGTCTCACTTTTGCCTCCTGGGCCTGTTCAAGGCTGTAATCCGGCTGGGCAAAGTATGCGCACGAGTACTGCCGGTCGGCATCCAGGAAAAGCTCATACAGACGACCCGAGAGATCGTAATGATGGGCGACGTTGCGTTTGGCGCGATCCGCCGGATTGAAATGCCCAAGCCGCCGGGCCAATCGTTCTAGGGTTTCGCGGCAGCGATGCAGCCAATGGCTTTCGATGGCTGCCAGGTTGGTGGCGCAGAGCTCGAGCAGGCCGTAGATGTCGCCCTCCTCGATGCTCAGGCGGCCAGTCATATAGGCCTCGCCCAGCCCGGGATCGTATGCGAAAAAAAGCCGGTGGCCGAGTGCCCGGTCATGGAAACGCAGCACGATGCGCGGTTCCGGATCGTTGCCGAAGACATGATGTTGGCCGGCCGCGTCGATGATTTCGAGGCGTCCAGTCAGGAACCGATTCCTCAACAGTCGCGTCAGCAACATCGCTCGTGCTCCTCTCCGTTACCAGACAGAAACGCGAACCAAACACGATGATTTTAGCAAATTCGGGCGCTGGTGAAAATGCGCCGCGAGAAAAAAAAAGGGCGGAGCTACCCTTTATCGAAAAGGCAGCCTCGCCCATTTTGCGGAGGTGGAGGAAGGCGAACTAGGAAGCGTTCTTCTCTGTTTCCGAACTTGTCTCGGAATCGGTTTCGTCTTCAGCCTCTTCTGAGGATTCCTCTGTAGCCTCCTCGTCGTCCTCGGCCTGAGGCGCCAGGGCGGCGTCCTCGAAGAATTGTTCGGCTTCGAGCACCGGGTCGCCGTCCTCGGCTGCTGCCTGCTGTTCGGCCTCGGCCTGCGAGCGCGCGACATTGGCCTCGACGCTGACGCTGGTTTCGGCGTGCAGGCGGATTTCGACGGTATGCAAGCCCAGGGTTTTGATGGTGCGGTTGAGTTTGACCTGGGTGCGATTGATGGCAAAGCCGGCTTCACTTACCGCCTGGGCGATGTCGCGGGCATTGACCGAGCCATAGAGCTGGCCCGAATCGCTGGATTGGCGAAGCAACACAACACTGAGACCGGCCATACGGTCGGCCACGGTTTCGGCCTCCGAGCGGCGCTCGAGATTGCTTGCCTCGAGTTGGTGGCGCTCGGCCTCGAAGCGGGCCGAATTGTCCGGCGTCGAGCGCAGCGCCTTGCCCTGGGGCAAGAGATAGTTGCGAGCGTAGCCGTCTTTGACCTTGACCACTTCGCCCATCAGACCGAGCTTCTCGATCCGTTCAAGCAGGATGACTTCCATTACTCTACCTCCTGGCCTTTATCGTCGTCGCCCAAGCGGCGGCGCAGACCGGCCCACTGCTCGACCAACCCAAGTCCCGTAATCAGAAACAGCGGCCAGCCGAAGATCAACATGAAAACGTAAAACACCACGAACACCACGGGCGCCCCGGGCATGCGGCGGATCAACATGTGCATGACCGCCAGGCCGAGGAAAAGATAGGGCACTGCGAGCAACGCCGCCAGGGTCTGTCCGACGTAGCCAGCGTCCCCCGGCAGAAAGGCTAACACCAGCGCCGCCAACAGAGCATAGAGCAGGCGCGGCGGCAACTCCAGTGTTGTCAGCTTCGGTGTCGGCCGGCGTTGGCGGCCGAGCCGCACCAGCAGACCCTGGGCCAAGGCGCCATTGATCGCCATCATGAGTATCCACCAGAGGCCGAAGACGGCCGGGATGAAAGCCGCCCAGGCGGCCAGCGAGGGCAGCTCCGGCGGCGTTTCGCCGGGTGCCGCCCGGCTCTCCATGAATTGGCGCAGCAGGTCGTCCAGCAGGCGTTCGAGCTGGCCCTGCATGCCGCCTTCGAAACCCATGCCGAGTGCCATGGCGAACAAAAAGCCGGCTGCCGCCAGGCCGGCCAGCCAGGTCAGCAGGCGGCCCAGCGGGTACCATTCCGTATCGCCCCGTCCATCGGACCGGCCGAGCAGCGCCAGGTGGCAGATCCAGGCCGCCGGTGCCGCGTTCATTGCTGCATACATGGCGCCGGCCAACAAGCCGCCGACGGCGGCCGTGATCACCGCTCCGGCGATCGCCGCCAGCCCAGCCGCCAGGGCATTCAAGCCCAGGCCGATCAGGAAGATCGGCAGCATGGACAGGTAGGCCAGGATCAGCGCTCCAGGCGTGCCCATCAGCACCGAGAGGTAGAGCAGCGCACTGACGGCGCCGACCCCCAGGGCGATCGGCACGTTTTTCAACATACCTCACAACGCTCTCTGGTGGCCCGTCGCTATCTCACCACGTAGGGCAGCAGCGCCAGAAAGCGGGCCCGTTTGATGGCGCGCGCCAGCTCGCGCTGCTTTTTCGCCGATACCGCGGTGATACGGCTGGGCACGATCTTGCCACGCTCGGAAATGAAGCGTTGCAAGAGGCGTAGGTCCTTGTAGTCGATCTTGGGCGCATTTGCGCCCGAGAAGGGGCAGGTCTTGCGGCGCCTGAAGAAAGGCCGCCGACCGCCGCCACCGCCACCGCCACCACCACTTCTGCCGCCGTTGCTCATTTGTCTTCTCCCGCCGCCGTCGTTTCACTGGCGTTGTCTGCGCTGGCCGTCTCAGTCGCTGTCTCGGTTGCCGTGTCTGGTGCCGTCTCAGTGGCCGCATCGTCAGCCGGTTTGGCGGCCGCGTCTTTGGCTTCCTCGGACTTGGGCTCTTCGGCCGCGGCTTCCTCGGATTTAGGCTCTTCGGCCGCGGCTTCCTTGGACTTGGGCTCTTCGGCCTTGGCTTCCTCGGACTTGGGCTCTTCGGCCTTGGCTTCCTCGGGCTTGCGCTCATCAGACCGCTTGCCACCGTAGCCTCCGCGATCGCCGCCGCGGGGCCGGCGGTCATCGCGACTGGCCTTGTTCTGCATCATGATCGAGGGGCCTTCCTCGAGCTCGTCCAAGCGCAACGTCATGTGGCGCAGGACGTCCTCGTGGATGCTCATGTTGCGCTCCATCTCGGCCACCGCCGCGTGCGGAGAATCGATGTTGAAGAGCACGTAGTATGCCTTGCGGTTCTTCTTGATGCGGTAGGACAGGTTTTTCAGGCCCCAGTGCTCGACTTTGGGCACGCTGCCGCCGTTTTCTTCGATGATCGTGGACATTTCCTGGGCCAAGGTCTCGACCTGGCTCGACGACACGTCCGGACGAACGATAAAGACACTCTCGTAGAGTGGCATGGAATTAGTCTCCTTCAGGCTGTTTCGGCAGTGCCGGCTTGCTGGAACTCTGCCCAGCCGCCTTGGCGCTGCATAGCCGGATGCTCCGGCAAGGAGTTTCGAAGGCCGCGGACTATACAGCAATCGTCACCCTTGGCAAGGGCGCTTGACAGCGCCGGTGGGGGCGCTATCACTGGTGCCGCCATTCCGGCGCCGCCGTTCATTCCAATCACCGTAGGAGTTTCGATTTCGCCGATGAAACGCGCTTTCACTTTTCCCGGCCAGGGTTCTCAGGAAGTTGGCATGGGCCGCGAGTTGTCCGGGGCGTTTGCACCGGCCCGCCAAGTCTTCGAGGAAGTCGACGAGGCCCTCAAACAGAACCTCACACAGCTCATGTTCGAGGGCCCAGAAGAAGAACTGACGCTGACTGAAAACGCCCAACCGGCGCTGATGGCGGTGAGCCTGGCGACGCTGAGGGTGCTGCAGGAGGAAGGTGGTTTCGAGGTGGCCGACAGCCTGGCCCTGGTGGCCGGCCACTCGCTGGGCGAATACTCGGCCCTGGCCGCTGCCGGCGCCTTGACGCTCGAGGACACCGCCCGCCTGTTGCGCCGCCGCGGCGCCGCCATGCAGCGTGCCGTGGCCCCGGGCGAGGGCGCCATGGCGGCGCTGCTGGGCATGGAAATCGAGGCCGCCCAGGACGTAGCCGCCGCCAGTCAGCCCGGCGACGGTGACGGCGACGAGCCCGGCATCTGCGCCGCCGCCAACGACAACGGGCCTGGCCAAGTGGTTATCAGCGGCCATCGCCACGCTGTCGAGCGGGCCATCGCGATGGCTCAGGAGAAGGGCGCCCGGCGGGCCATCATGCTGCCGGTCAGTGCTCCCTTCCACTGTGCTCTGATGGCACCGGCGGCGGAGGAAATGACCGAAGTCCTGGCCGCCGCTGCCATCGCGCCACCACGGATACCGCTGGTGGCCAACGTTACGGCAGCGCCGGTCAGTGACCCGGAAACTATCCGCGGTCTGCTGATCGAACAGATCACCAGCCTGGTGCGCTGGCGCGAGAGCGTCCTGGCCATGCGTGAGGCGGGCGTCGAGGCGGTTTACGAGTTGGGGAGTGGCCGGGTGCTAACCGGGCTGGCTCGGCGCATCGACCGTGAACTCGAGGTGGCGGCTATTAGCGGTCCCGACGATATCGAAAAATTTCTCAAGACGGTCTAAGGCGGGAGAAGGGCGATGTTCGAACTGGTGGGGAAGCGGGCACTGGTGACCGGAGCGACGGGCGGAATCGGTGGCGCCGTAGCCCGGGCGCTGCATGCCCAGGGGGCGCAGGTGGCGCTCTCGGGCAGCCGCGAAGAGGTTCTGGCGGCCCTGGCCGAGGAATTGGGCGAGGCCGCCCAGGCGCTGCCCTGCGACTTGAGCGACGCCGAAGCTGCGGCCGCCCTGGCCGGCCGAGCCAACGAGGCACTGGGGGGCCTTGATATCGTCGTCAACAACGCCGGCATCACCCGTGACAACCTTTTCATGCGCATGAAGGACGACGAATGGCAGACCGTGCTCGAAGTCGACCTGACTGCTGCTTTCCGCATTTGCCGAGCCGCCCTTCGCGGCATGATGCGGCAGCGCTGGGGGCGCATCGTCAATATCACTTCTGTGGTTGGTAGCACCGGCAATCCCGGCCAGGCCAACTATGCCGCGGCCAAGGCAGGCCTGGCCGGTATGACCCGGGCGCTGGCTCAGGAGGTGGCCTCGCGCGGCATCACCGCCAACTGCCTGGCGCCCGGTTTCGTCGAGACGGCAATGACCGAGGCGCTGCCCGACGAGCAGCGCCAGACGTTGGCCAAGGCCATTCCCGCCGGTCGTTTCGGCAGCGTCGACGACATCGCCGGGGCGGTGGTCTTTCTGGCCAGCGACGAGGCCGCCTACATCACCGGTCAGACGTTGCACGTCAACGGCGGAATGGCCATGATCTGAGGCCCCACAGGGACGTAGGTCGGGGCTCGGGCGAGCGCTATGGAGAAGCTGTGCAGGGCGTCTAGTCAAGGCCGAAAAAGTGTGTTACCTAACCGCAACTTTCGGCCCGGCGAAGTGCCACCGAAGCAAAGAACTTCGAATTTTCCAGAGACTGACCCCACAGAGCCCCCCCACAGAGCCCAAGGAATGGATAGATGAGTGAGGACATTGCCGATCGTGTGAAGTCGATTGTCGTCGAGCACCTTGGAGTCGACAAGGACAAGGTCGCTGAAGGCGCCAGTTTCATCGACGATCTGGGGGCCGACAGTCTCGACACGGTCGAGCTCGTGATGGCCTTCGAAGAGGAATTCGGCTGCGAGATCCCCGATGACGCGGCGGAAAAAATTCTGACCGTCAAGGACGCGATCGATTATCTCAAACAAAACCTCTCCTAACCGTAGCCGCGGGCCCTGCCGGTCAGGGCTTTCGGCCATGAGGGCAGGGGAGAGCGAAAAGGGGACGCCATGCGGCGCATCGTCGTAACCGGGCTTGGTCTGGTGACGCCGCTGGGCGTCGGCGTCGAGACCACTTGGCAGCGCCTGCTGGCCGGTGAATCCGGGGCCGGCCCCATCGAAAAATTCGAGACCTCGGACTTGGCCTGCAAGATCGCATGCCATGTCCCACTGGGCGAGGGTGAGGGGCTCTTTCACCCCGACGACTGGGTCTCCACCAAGGATCAACGCAAGATAGACCGATTCATTCTCTATGGCATGGCGGCTGCCCAACAGGCGGTAGAGGATGCCGGCTGGCAGCCCGAGGACGAAGCCAAGTGCTTGCGCACCGGGGTGCTGTTGGGTTCGGGCATTGGTGGCTTGGAAACCATCGAGGCCGGCGCCATCACCGTGCACGAGCGCGGACCCAGGCGCCTCAGCCCGTTTTTCATCCCGGCTTCGCTGATCAACCTCTTGTCCGGCCATGTCTCCATCCGCTTCGGCTTCAAGGGGCCTAACCATGCCGTGGTGACGGCCTGCTCGACGGGCGCTCATGCCATCGGCGATGCCAGCCGTATGATTGCGCTGAATGACGCCGATGTCATGGTGGCGGGCGGCGCCGAGGCTGCCATCTGCCGCCTGGGCATTGCCGGTTTTGCTGCCTCGCGGGCGCTTTCCACGGGCTTCAACGATCAGCCCGAGCGGGCGTCCAGACCCTGGGACCAGGATCGCGATGGCTTCGTCATGGGCGAGGGTGCCGGTGTCGTGGTGCTCGAGGAATTGGAACATGCCAAGGCCCGCGGCGCTCGCATCTACGCTGAAGTCAAGGGCTATGGGCTGTCGGGCGACGCCTATCACATTACTGCTCCGGCCGAAGACGGCGATGGAGGCTTGCGGTCCATGCAGGGTGCGTTGGATAGCGCCGGCTTGAATCCCGAAGACATCGACTACATCAACGCCCACGGCACCTCGACGCCGCTCGGCGACGAGATCGAACTGGGAGCGGTCAAGCGGCTGTTCGGCGCCGCCGTCGACAGCCTTTCCATGTCGTCCACCAAGTCTTCGGTAGGCCACCTGTTGGGGGCGGCCGGCGCCGTCGAGGCCATCTACTCGATTCTGGCCATGGTCAATAACGTGGTGCCGCCGACGCTCAATTTGGAGAATCCATCCGAGGGTTGTGACATCGATTTGGTTCCGCTCGAGGCCAAACAGCGCGAGGTGCGGGCGGCGCTTTCCAACTCCTTCGGCTTCGGCGGCACCAACGCCTCCCTGGTCATGACCAAGGTCTGATCCCGGGAGCGGGGAGGGCTCGCGCGGACATGGCGCGGCGGATCTTTCGTTTCATCAGTCTGTTGGCAGCATTTCTGCTGCTGCTGGGCGCCGGTTTGGCAGCCTGGGCGATCTCGCACTTCAACGCGCCGGGTACCGGCCTCGAAACCGTAGTGGTCTTTCCTCGAGGCGCCGGCCTCAACGCCATAGCCGATCGTCTGGGCCAGGCCGGCGTTATCGCTCGGCCCCAGATCTTCGTGCTGGGTGTGCGCTTCATGAACAAAGGCCGCGCCCTCAAGGCCGGCGAATACCGTTTTCCCGGCCAGGCGACGCCGCGCCAAGTGGTCGACATTTTGGTCGCCGGCCAGACCGTGATGCGCAAACTGACGCTGGCTGAGGGCCTGACGACCCGGCAGGTGCTCGACCTGGTAGCTGTGGCCGAAGGGCTGGAAGCGGGAATACCCAAGCCACCGCCCGAAGGCGCGCTGCTGCCCGAGACCTACCACTATGCGCTCGGCGATCGTCGCGCCGCCCTGATCGAGCGCATGGCCGATGCCATGCGCCGTACACTGGCCGAGCTCTGGCCCAGTCGCACCCCCAACTTACCGCTGGCCAACCCCAAGGCGGCGTTGATCTTGGCTTCGATCGTCGAAAAGGAAACCGGCCTCAATGAAGAACGTCGGCATATCGCCGGGGTCTTCATCAATCGTTTGCAACGCGGCATGCGGCTGCAGTCCGATCCCACCGTGGTCTATGCCTTGACGGCCGGCCGGGGGCCGCTCGAGCGCCGCCTCAGCCGCGCCGACCTGGAGCGCCCGCACCCCTACAACACCTATCTCAACAAAGGTCTGCCGCCAGGCCCCATCGCCAACCCCGGCCGGGCCTCGCTGCAGGCCGTGCTGAGACCGTTGGCCACCGACGACCTCTACTTCGTCGCCGACGGCTCAGGCGGCCACGCCTTCGCCAGCACGTTGGTCCAGCACAACCGCAACGTGGCGCGCTGGCGCAAGATCAGGGACAAGAAGTGAAAACCAAGCGCCGTTGACAATGGCGCGCTCGATGTCCTAGTTATCGCGCATGCGCCGCCGGCCCAACGTTTTTGCGAAACCCAAACCGTTCCTCATCCGGGGGACCGAGGATTTTCGCGCGCGTTGAGCTGACCGCGACAAAAGAGATCACAAAGGCCCCGCCGGTTCGGACGGGGCTTTTTGATTCGTGTCCTCGCTCCGCCGGTGCCGCCGCAAACCGGGAGAACGGACACATGCAAAACCAACAGTCACGCATTGAAGGCCTATGGCTTCATCTGATTACGCCTTTCAAGGATGGCCGTCTCGACGAAGACTCGTGGAAAAACCTTCTCAGGCACTATGGCAATCTGCCGGTCGATGGTTTGATCTTGGCCGCCATGACCGGTGAAGGACTTACCCTGGACGAAGACGAAACGACACGCCTGGTCGCTATCGCAGCTGATGTGATCGCTGGCGGGCTGCCGATCTATCTCGGGCTATCGGGCAGCGACACGAGAAAGGTAGCCCAGGCGATCGAGCGCACGGAAAGCTGGTCGATAGACGGCTACCTGATCACCTGTCCGTACTACACGCGACCGGCGCAAGACGGTCTCTATCGCCATTTTGCCATGCTGGCAGAGCAAACCGACAGGCCGATCATGGTCTACAACATTCCCTACCGTACCGGCGTCAATATAGAGAACGAGACGCTGCTGCGACTGGCCGATGTGGCCAACATCGTCGCCGTCAAGGACTGCTGTGTCGACCCTCTGCAATCCTTCGACCTGCTGCGCCACCGGCCAGCGGGATTTGCCGTGCTCACCGGCGAGGACGCCATGTTCTTCGGGGCGCTGGCACAAGGCGCCGACGGCGGCATTCTGGCTGCCGCACATGTCGAAACCCAACGTTTTGCCGGGGTGCGCGGAGCGCTGGTCGCCGACAACCATCAAGATGCCTTGCGCGCCTGGACGGAACTCTTCGACGTCGTTCGCTTGCTCTTCGCCGAGCCCAGCCCGACGCCGATCAAGCATTGGCTGTGGCGCCTCGGACTGATCCATAGTCCCGAGGTACGGCTGCCCATGACCGGGGTCAGCACGGCACTTGCGGCACGGCTCGATTCCGCGTTGTCGCAATGCGGGCATGATGGATTGGTGGCGTTACGCGACTAAAGCAATTCGCCGAACTTTGAGGGACACGAGGCTCATGACAGTCGCCGCACTTGTTGGCTCACAGGGGCTTCAATATAGTACCGGCGAATTTTGCGAACATCCGCGGACCTCTATGAACGACGAAAAAACCAAATCCCCCAAGCCCATCGCCAGCATGACCGGCTTTGCCCGTGCCGAAGGTGGTGACGACGCTTGTACGTGGGTCTGGGAGGTCAAGAGCGTCAATGGCCGTGGTCTCGACGTGCGCTGCCGCCTGCCCATCGGTTTCGATGCCCTGGAGCCGGGGGTGCGCGGTGCTGTGACCGAGCGCCTGGGCCGGGGCAGTGTTTCGGTGAACCTCAGGCTCAACCGCAATGCCGGCAGCCAGGTCGTCAGCATCAACCGAGACTTGGTCGATCAATTGGTCGAGGTGGCGGCCGAATACGGCGACCGGGCAGGTGTCGAGGCGGCTCGCGTCGACGGCCTGCTGGCCATTCGCGGCGTCGTCGAATTTGCCGAGGAAGAAGACAGCGACGCCCAACGGGCGGCCCGCGAGCTGGCGTTGCGCAATACGCTGGCCACGGCGCTGGACGGTCTGGCCGAGGCGCGCCAGGCCGAGGGTGCCCGCATCGCGGACGTTCTGTCCGCCCAGCTCGACGAAATCGCGGCCCTGACGACGGCCTCGCGAGACCAGGCCGGGGCCCAACCCGATGCCATCCTGGCTCGCCTCGAGGCGCAGTTGACGGCTCTGCGCGACGGCGGAATCGATCCTGACCGCCTGGCCCAGGAGGCGGCGCTGCTGGCCCTCAAGGCCGATGTGCGCGAAGAGCTCGACCGGCTCGAGACGCATGTTGCTGCGGCCCGCGAGCTGCTGGCTGACGGCCAGCTCATCGGCCGGCGCCTCGATTTTTTGGCTCAGGAGTTCAATCGCGAGGCCAACACGTTGTGTTCCAAGTCCAGCGATGCCGAGCTGACGGCACTGGGCCTGGATCTCAAAAGCACCATCGACCGCCTGCGTGAGCAGGTTCAGAATATCGAATAGCCGGAACTGCGATTATGGTGCCTGCATGAGCCCTCGAGAGATCGGACGCCGCGGCCTGATGCTGGCGCTTTCGTCGCCCTCGGGCGCCGGCAAGACGACCCTGGCCAAGGGCCTGCTGGCGCAGGAGGACAACATCGCCATGTCGATCTCGGCCACCACCCGGCCGCCGCGTGACGGCGAGATCGAGGGCCGTGACTACCACTTCGTCGACGCCGCCCGCTTCGAGGAGATGGTGGCCGATCGCCAGCTTCTGGAAAGTGCCACGGTCTTCGGCCACAACTACGGCACGCCGGCTGAACCCATCGAAGCGGCGCTCAGCGCCGGCACCGACATACTCTTCGACATTGACTGGCAGGGCATGCAGCAGCTGCGCCAGCGCGCCCGCGCCGACTTGGTCAGTGTCTTCATCCTGCCGCCTTCGGCTGAAGAATTGGAACGCCGCCTGCGCGAACGCGGCCTAGATGCGGCGGACGTGGTGGCGTCCCGCATGGCCCAGGCCGCCAACGAGATGAGCCACTGGCCGGAATACGACTACATCGTGGTCAACGACGACATGGCCCAGGCCCAGGACAGGGTGCGCACCATCCTGTATGCCGAACGCCTCAAACGCGAACGCCAGACCGGCCTGGTCGATTTCGTCAAATTGCTGAGAGAACAGCAGTAGATCTCAAAAAACCCCTTATGCCGGCAAGGACCGGTTCGCTTTGCATGAATCCTTGGCCGTGGTTGAGACCGGGCAACGAAACGAATTGGGCCCCGGCATGTTGGGCGCAGTCCCGCAGCGGTTTGAGCCGCGCATCTTCCTCGCCGACGTAGAAAAGCGCCGGCACGGCGATATGGTCGAGCACCGCCGAAAGATCCGACATTGGCGCCTGCATGACGGCTGTCAGCGCCCGCGTGTCGTTTTGCAGCATGACGGCCCGCACCTCGGGCGGCAGTTTCTCTTCGATCACCGCTTCGAGGGCGGCGATGAAAGCCTCGCCGTCGCCGCCGTCGATGCCATGGAAGGGGCTGAACCCGGTATCCAGTGGTGTCGCCGCACCGATGACCAGAGAGCTCAGGCGCTCAGGCGCGAAATGGGCAAGCGCGAAACCAACCCGTCCGCCCATGGAATAGCCGAGATAATTGACCTGCGCGAGGCCAAGCTCATCGAGAATCGCCGTGACGTCACCGACCCGAAGTTCCAAGGCATAGGCCGCCGGATCGTGCGGCTTGTCGCTGGCGCCGTGGCCGCGGGCATCCATCAGGATCAGCCGGAAATCGTCCGCCAGCGCCGTTACGTAGCCGAAGTCGTGCCAGTCCTGCAGGCTGCGCGTGAAGCCATGGTGCAGCACCAGCGGCGGGCCATCACCGATGGCCTCGTAATTGATCTGCACTCCGGCGTTTTGGACAAAGGGCATGATTGCGCCTCAACGCCTGCGGAACACCTGCGTGCGCGAGGTAATGTGGTCGCTGAACTGGTACCAACCGCGCATGGCTTTGAATTCCGGGGTCTGCAGGGCCTCGGGTCCTTCGAGCTGGTAGATCGCCACGTAGGTCCGGGCATCCGAGCTCGAGTACTTGCCCTGGTCGCTGAGTGCCGCCTTGCCCTCCGAGACATAGCGTGTCCCGCCCAGCACGCCGGGGCAGGCGACGGCCTCGGGTAGGTGCTCCTTGTCATACCAGTGGTTCCAGGCATCTTCCTGCTCCGGCGCGATCTCGGCCGTGACGATCAACAGGCATTGCGGATTTTCGGGCATCTCGGTTGCTCCTATAGCTGGGTCCGCACCGCGCCGACGTGAACCACCAGCGCCCCGCGAGCCCAAGGAAAACTTTCTTTCACTTCGTCCACCAGCGGCCCCTCGCTGACGAATTCCCCGCGCCCCGAGATTTCGCAGCCCTGGCCGGGCCCGTTGGTACCGGCCACCTGGCGCGAGGCGATGAGCAGCGTGATCCGCGCGTCACCCTGCAAATTCTCCTCGGTCTGGCGGTATTTCCCCCCGGGCATGACGACGACATCGTCGCGCAGCCCCAACTTGCGCACATATTCACCCCAGGTGCCAACCACATGAGGCCCGTCGGGGCCGTTGGTGACGATGGCAACAAACTCGGTAGCGTTCCAAACTTCGCGGCAGATGTCGTCGATCTCAGGCATGGGTTTCTCCGATGAAAAGCGCAGGATAGTGGAATCGATGACCCGGTGCGTCAGCGGTTTAGTGAAATTTCAAGGGTTCACCGCACAGCGCGGACCTCGAAGTGAAGCCCTTCGCGTTTCTGAAGATGTCCGATGACATCGAAAAGATTGCGGGCCTGTGGGTTGCCGCTGGGACCGAACATGCGCATCAGGCTCTTAGGCGACTTGGCGGTGAGAGCGGCAAGTTCGTCAAAGCCGATGGTGGCATTGATGTAGTCGCGCAAGATCGCCTTTCCGGTGTCCACGTCGCCCGAAAGCAAACACTCGATCCCTTCCTTCAGAAGTTCCTCGCGAAAGGCCGGATCGCGGTCTGTGCGGGCCTGGATGGTTTCCTTGAAGTCTCGTGTCAGAGGCATGCCTAGATCTCCCGTCGCTTGCGCCGTTTGTATTCCCGCCAGAGTTTCTGAGCCGTCTCGACATCTTTTTGCTGGCGCTTTTTGGTGCCGCCACCGAGCAAGATGATGAGGGTGTCTCCGTCTCTGCCAAAATAAATTCGGTAGCCGGGGCCGAAATCTATGCGGTATTCGGAGACACCGGCGCCGACGCCTTTGGCGTTCGAGAGGTTGCCCTGCTCCATCCGCACCAGTGCCATCGCGATCTTGGCTGCTGCGCGGGCGTTGAGCCTATCGAACCATCCGGCGTAGGGGCTGCGACCCCGGGTGTCGAGATATTCCCTGATCTCAGCCATTTCCCAATAGTAACCTAAAGGTTACCTATATGCAAGATTCAATGTTGGATAGACGGTGGCTCACACAAAGCCAGAGCGGCGGATCCATGATCCTCATTATCGCGCGGCGGCCAGAAATTCCTTGTCGCCGAGAACGATCTCGTCGGGCCTGAGCACCACGCCCTCCTTGATCACGTACACCACGTCCTCGATGGCATAGGGATCCGCCAGCGGATCCGAGCCCAGGATGACGATGTCAGCGATCTTGCCTTCCTCGATGCTGCCCAGGCGATCACCCATCTTCATGGCCTCGGCGGCGTTGAGGGTAGCCGCCACCAAGGTGGCCATGGGCGCCATGCCGTATTCGCGCATCAGCGCCAGTTCCTCGGCAAAGAAGCCGCCGGTGTCGGTGCCGACGACGATGCTCACGCCAGCCCTCAGAGCGGCATCGAACGCCTCGCGCATGGGCTGGAGCAGGACCTGGTGGTCGGCGATCCATTGTTCGCCGCGCTGGCGTTTTGGGTTGATGGTCTGGATGCCGTAGGAGCTCAGAGTCGGATCCAGCGAGGCGCCCTGGCGCGCCATGCGCTCGGCCAATTCGTCGTTGAGATAGAACCCGTGCGAAATCATGTCGACGCCGGCTTCCAGCACGTTGGCCAGCGCTTCGGTTCCCATGCAATGCGTGGCCGTGGGCTTGCCGCGCAACTGGGCCTCCTCGAAGGCAGCGCGGATCTCGGCCAGGCTCATCTCGGGAATGGTTTGCTCATACCCGGGCATGGCATGGGGATCGCCGCTGGCCATCACCTTGACGTAGTCGGCGCCGTCCTTGAGCTGCTGGCGAGCGGCTTGGCGCACGGCGTCGGGTCCATCGGCCTCGAGGCAAATCGGCCAGCCGTGCCCGCCGGTAACGACGATCGGCGCCCCGCAAGCCACGACCCGCGGCCCCGGCAACCGCCCCGTCGCGATGAGATCGCGAACTTTCAGCCCGATGCCGAACGGCGCGCCCAGGTCGCGAATTGTTGTCCAGCCCCGGCGCAACGCGGTTAGCGAGTTGCGTACGGCGTTGAGCGTAAGTTCGACGACACCCGCCTCGACTACCCAAATGGGGTTGCCGATCAAATCGCGCATGGCCAAGTGGTCGTGCATGTTGATCAGGCCCGGCATCACCGTTTGGCCGGTGGCGTCGATCAGCTGCACGCCTGCACCCGACCAGTCCGAGCCGAATTGCCCCAGTTCGGCCACTGCGTTGATGCGCCCACCTTCCAGCCCGACCGCTAGGCCGTCTCGGGGGGCTGAACCCGTGCCGTCGATCAAGGTGCCGCCAGTGATGAGAGTTCGCATGGGGATTCGCTGATTGAGTGAGTGGTGCTTGATGGAAGGATCGGAAAGCGCCGCGGAAAGGTCAAGTGCGGGGTGGCAGTGGTTAGGGGCGGGTAGGGAAAACGCAGATAGCAGAATTTGGCGGGAGCGCAGTGATTTCCAGTACAGAATGACTTGTCCTGAGGCGCGGCGAAACCCACTAATTCAATGCGGCTACAGTCCCCTCGGGGTTTTGGAGCCTGGATTGCGCGCGGTAAAAAATGTGGAAACGACGCTTAGAACAATCGAAAAATTGATTGGATTTGAAACGGCAAGTCCAGTGGATTTGGGTAACACTGAAGATATTGTTTGGGAGGAGAGAGAACGATATGATTTGCAAAACTCTTGAAGAGCCAAAGTAGTATGTTCCCAAGCTGAAACGGGGAAGGGGCTGCAAAAGATCGGCCTGCAAGGGCGCCGCCAGATCCCAAAAAAATACTCGCACCGCGGGCGGCGTTGGTAGCCGCGAAGCCGCGCCGCACTAGCCATCCAACCCACCCAACCCCCGCGCTAGCGCACATAACGTCTCCACATCCAACTCCTCCGCCCGGGCCGTCGGGTCCACTCCGGCCGCCGCCAGCATCCCCAGCGGATCGTCGCTCACCGTTTTCAAACTCGACCTGAGCATCTTGCGCCTTTGACCGAAGGCGGCTTTGACGACTCGTTCCAATGCATCGGCGGGGGCCGGCGCCAGCGGTGACGTGCGCGGCGTGAGCTGGACCACCGTTGAGGTTACCTTGGGCGGTGGCGTGAACGCTTGGGGCTCTATGTCGAACAGGCGCTTCACTTCGCAGCGCCACTGGGTCATGACGGCGAGGCGGCCGTAGGGCTTGGTGCCAGGTTGGGCGGCCAGGCGGTCGGCGACTTCTTTTTGCAGGGTTACGGTGATGGTGGTGAAAAGCTCCAGCTCGTCGAACCACTTGAACAGCAGCGGCGTGGCGATGTTGTAGGGCAGGTTGGCGACGATCGTGGTGCCAGGCGGCACGAGATCGGCGGTCTCGACCTTCAAGGCGTCGGATTCGATGACGTCGAGCCGGCCAGGATAGTGCTCAGCCAGTTCGGCCAGGGCAGCCAGGCAGCGTTTGTCTTTTTCGATCGCCACCACCTGGGCGCCTTGGGCCAGCAACGATCGTGTCAGGCCGCCGGGGCCGGGGCCGACCTCCAGCACGGTGCGGCCCTCAAGCGGTGCGGCGGCGCGGCTGATGCGGTCTGTGAGGTTCAAGTCGAGCAGGAAACACTGGCCCAGCGATTTGCGTGCCCTCAGGCCGTGGCGCTTGATGACCTCGCGTAAGGGGGGCAGGGAAGGGGTGCCCGCTTCGGCTTCAGGCATTCTCTTCAGCGACCGCGCGACGTACCGCCACCTCGGCCGCCAGACTCAGCGCCGCACACAGGCTCGCATCGCTGGCTTGACCCGTGCCCACCAGATCCAGCGCCGTGCCGTGGTCGGGCGAAGTGCGCACGATGGGCAGGCCCAGCGTGATGTTGGTGCCATGGTCTTGGGCCAGGGTCTTGAGCGGGATCAGGGCCTGGTCGTGATACATGCACAGCACGGCATCGTAGGTGCGGCGCTGAGGGGCCCGGAAAAGGGTGTCAGCGGGGATCGGGCCGAAGGCATCGATACCGGCCTCGCCCAGCGCCGCCACGGCCGGGGCGATGATGCGGACTTCCTCATCGCCCAGCGTCGAGGATTCGCCGGCGTGGGGGTTTAGCGCCGCCACCGCAAGCCGCGGCTTGGCGACGCCGAAGTCGTTCTCCAGCGCTTGCGCCGTGCATTTTCCGGCCTCGACGATGGCTTCCGTGCTGAGTTGCTCGACGGCCTGACGCAAGGCCAGGTGAACGGTCACCGGCACCACGCGCAACTCGGGGCAGAGCAGCATCATGGTGGGGCGGGCGCCGGTGAGTGCGCCGAGATAATCGGTGTGGCCGGCATGGCCGAAGCCGGCCTCATAGAGCACCGCCTTGTGAATGGGGTTGGTTACCAGCGCCGCGGCCTGGCCCTGGCGCACGGCGATGACGGCGCGTTCGATGGATTCGAGGACGGCGGCCGCGGTGTGCGGATCGGGCTGTCCGGGGGTGGCGCTGACGGGTTGCGAGAGCGACATGACGGGCAGTGCATGGGGGAAGGCGCTCAGCGCCTCCTTGGGTTCAGAAATATGCTTTACCGGTACTGCCAATTTCAAATCGCCAGCCAGTCGTTCGAGACGTCCTGGGTCGTCGAAGAGGAAGAACGGCGGCAGCTCGCGTTCGCTTCGCCGCTGCCAGGCCATCAATGCCAACTCGCCGCCGATGCCGGCCGGCTCACCCATGGTAAGTGAAAGGGGCCCCGTGGGCTTAGCCCCCATTTCTCACCTGGTCACGGCCTGCGTCGCGTCCAGGTGATGCGATCCGCAAGGAAAAGTCCGAAAAGCGTAGCCTGGCTACGGTTGAGGGCTTTGACGTGGCGGGCGCGCGCCTGGGCGCGACCCTGCGGGCGGCGCTGTCAGGCCGACAGGGGGCGTCGAGCCGCTTGCCCGATGTCCCACATCGCGCTGCGCGGCTCTCCTTCCCTGTCGGCCTGACAGCGCCGCGCAGGCCATGACCAGGTGAGAAATGGGGGCTAGGCATCAGCGATATTCCACCACGGCGTCGCGGCGCAGGTCGCGCAGGTAGCGCCGCGACATCATGGTCAGGCGGCGGCGCCCGATGCGGTCGATGATGGTGTCGCGGTCGGGGATTGTGGCCTTGGGTTCGACGCGGCTGCAGACCACCAGCACATGCAGGCCGTCGGGGGTGCGCAAGGGGGGGCTGGCCTGGCCGACGGCGAGGCCGGCGACTACGCTGCGAAAGCGGTCGGGCAGCTCGCCGATGTGCAGCTCCCCTAGATCACCGGGCTTGCCGACGCCGTGCTGGCGTGCTGTGGCGGCCAGGTCGTCGCAGCCCGAGATGTCGGCGGCGATGTCCCTGGCGCGGGATTGCTGGCGCTCCACCACGCTAGGCTTGGCATCGCCCGGCAAGCTGAGCACGATCTGCTTCAATGCCACCTTGACGGCCAGCGGATCGGCGCCGCCACGCACTCGCTTTTGCCGTAGCACGAAGATATAGAAGCCGCCCGGCGCCTCGATCGGTGACGAGATGCCGCCCGGTTTTAGCGCCGCCAGCGCCGTCTCCAGCTCGGGACTCAGTTGGCCTTCCAGAATCCAGCCGATGTCGCCGCCCTGGGCGGCCGTGGCGCCTTGCGAGAACTGGCGCGCCAGGGCTTGGAAATCGGCACCGCCGCGGACCTGCTCGACCAGCCTTTGGGCCGCACGCCGCACGCTTTCTTGCTGTCCCGCTTGATCAACGGCGAGGTAGATCTCGAGTACATGGCGTTCTTCCTTGCCGGCGCTGGCCTGATAGCGCTCGAGCACCTCTTCGATCTCCTCATCGCTGATCTGAATGGTCGGCCTGAGGCGGCGGTTGACCACCTTGGTCCAGGCGATCTCGGCCTTGAGCTGGTTCACCACGGCGTCCATGCTGATGCGCCGCGCCGCCACGAAATCGGCGAAGCGGCCCTCGGGGATGCGGTTCTGCTTTTCGATCAGGCGCTTGGCTACGTCCAGGTCCTTTTCCTTGACCTCTATTTCAAGGCGCTTGGCTTCCTGCAACTGCAGGCTCTCGTCGACCAGGGTGCGCAGCACCTGGCTGCGTAGCCGCCGCCGTGTCTCGATGTTGTTCTTCAGGCCGGCCGACGAGATGACCAGGCCGAGGCGCTGTTCGAGGTCATAGAACGAGATCACCTCGTCGTTGACGGCGGCGGCGATGCCGCCGAGCTGGGCCTGTGCCGTTGTTGGCGGCAGCCAAAGGGCCGCGGCGAGGGCTACGGCGAACAGGGCGAGTTTGAACGCGGGCATGGAAATATCGACAAAACGTTGGGACGAGCCACGGGCAACAAAACTTGAACCGTGGTTGGCGCCTAACCTACGCCATCTGTTGAGTTGGATAAACATCCGCTTGCGGCAAAACCGCTCCTCAACCGAGATGCTTGAGTTTCACGCGGATCGAGATGCCGGTCGAGGGTCGGACGTCGCGGTCGGAAGTGAAGGTGCGCTCGAAGCGGGTCGTGAATTCCAGGCATTCGTCGATGTAGTCGAGGCCGAAACCGCTGGCAATGGTGCCGCGGTTTTCCGCCAGGTCGCGCCGCGTACTGGCCGTAACCCCCCAGTTGCGGGTGAAACGCGCCCGGCCGGAGAGGCGCAATTCTTCGCGGCTCTCCAGCTCGTCTGTGGTCAGCTCGCGGCTCAACGAAACGTAGCCGGCGTTGAAACGCAAGGCCTTGGGTCCCAGCGAGAGGTCGATCTCGGTACGCCGGATCGACCAGGTGTCGCGATCCATGCGCATACGGTGGCTGTAGTCGAGATAGGGCCCCGGGGTGACGTTGATGCGGGCTACGTAATCGGAGCGTTTGTTTTCCAGCCCGGTCTTGTCGGCGAAGGCGCTGCCGGCCCGGGTCCTGAGAACTTGGCCGATCATGGCTGTCGAGTGGCCGCCGCCTTCACCGTAGGCACCAAGTTTGACACCGTAGTTGAGACGCGGCCCGCCTTCCCAGCGGTCGAGGCCGGCGAAGCGGTTGAGGCTGAAGAGGTTGGTGTCGTCGTACTCGAAACTGGCCGAGCCCTCGTTGGGGATCTTATCGGGATTGCCGCCGTAGGGGGCGGCGATCAGCATGGCGATGGGCTCGACGGTCTGGCGCACCCGACCTTCGTTGCGCACCAGCGGATAGCGCACGTCGACCGAGGCCTGCGGCAGCAGCCGGCCGACGAAGCCCTGTTGGCGCGTGCCCGTCGGGTTGGCCGGGTCGACCACCCGGTCGACGTGGTAGAGGTCGCCGCGCAGCGAGGTCTTGAAGGCATAAACCAGCCCTCCTGGTGTGGTGCTGGGCAGGTGCCAGCCACCCGACATCGAAAGCCGCCGGCTGTCGGCACCATCGGTACGTTCGAGCACCAGGGCGTTGGCATCCAACTCCAGGCGCTGGCCCAGACGACCGGGTTCACCGACGAAATGATATTCCAGCTCGGGCAATACGATGGGGGTGTTGCCGGGATCGTCCTCACGGCCCAGGCCCTGGAAGCTGAAGGCGTTGGCGGCGGCGTAGTTGCGGCCGCGGAAGCCCTCGAGGAAGAGATTGCTGGTCAGGGTATCGGCGCTGGAGAAGTCGTAGCGCCGGAGGTAGGTGTCGTCGCTCGAGCGCTGGCCGGCAAATCCCCAGCGCCAGGTCTTGTCGAGGTCGAAGCTGCCGACGGTCTTGATGTGGCCGCGGTTGTGGCCGCCACCGGTCTTGACGTTGTCTTCGTTGCGCCGGTCGACATGGGTGGCGCTGGCGCTGACTTGATAACCACCGGTCTGCGTGCGCTCGCGGTACTCACCGGCCAGTACGACGCCTTCCTTGCTGGTAAAGAGCGGCTGGAAGGTGGCGTCGCGATGGGGGCCCAGGACGAAGTGGTAGGGCGTTACCAGCTTGAGGCCAAGCTCGGTGGAGGAGCCGTAGGTCGGCGTGAGAAAGCCGCTACGCCGTTTCACCGTGGGATCGGGGTGGGAGAAGAAAGGGGTATAGGCGATGGGGATGCCGTAGACCTCGAGGAAGGCATCCTCGTAATCGATGCGCTGGGCCGTCTGGTGATGGATCACCTTGACTGCCTTGATCTGCCACAGCGGCGGCCGCTGGGGGTGGTCGGGACAGAGCTGGCAGGCCGAGAACACGGCCCGGTCCATCTCGGTACGATTACCGTCGCGGCGCTCGGCGCCCCGCGCGGCCAGGCGCGAGCGGTCAGTCAGCAAGAGGCGAATGCCGCGCATGAAGCCGTTACGCAACTGGTCACGGAGCTCGGCAAATTCGGCAAACAGAACCTCGCCGCTGGGCTCCAGGATGGCGACCTCGCCGCTGGCGGTGACCACGTCGCGGCGCTGATCGTAGCTCACCCGGCGGGCCCTGAGGATACGCTCGCCCGAGGCCAGCTCGACGTCGCCCTCGGCCGTGACGATGCCGCGCTCTTGGTCATAGGAAAGTGCGTTTGCCTGCAATAGCAGCGGTTGCTGTTCCTCGGCACCAGCCGGGGCTGCTGCCAGAGTGGCCAGCAGCAGGGCGAATAGCGCTGAACGGAGGAGTCGCACCTATTCTCAACCGTCTTCCAGATGGAACATCATGGCCAAACCCAGCAGCGTGCTGATACCGGCCGGGGCCCAGGCTGCCAGTACCACCGGCAGACTGCCCGAAAGACCCAATGCCAACATCACGTCGGACAGGAAATAAAGCAGGAAACCGGCCAGCGAGCCCCCCAGCACCAAGAGCCCGGTGCCGCCGCGGCGCGTCAGGCGCAGCGAAAAGGTCGCGGCAATCAGCACCATGGCGAACAGCAACAGCGGCCCCGAGAGCAGCGAATGCCAGTGCAGGCGGTGCCGCAGCGCCGAAAAGCCGGCGCGTTCGAGGGTTTCGATGAAGCCGGGCAGGTCCCAGAACGACATGGTCTCGGGCGGCGCGAAGCTGTCCTGGATCTGGCCCAGCGTCAGGCTGGTGCGGAGCGTGTATTCGGCATGTCGTTCGGCTGGCTTGTCGGGTCCCGTGATCAGCGCCTGGCTAAGTTGCCAATGCCCGGGCCGCAGCACCGCGCGGGCGGCGTCGATACGGCCGACGAAATGATCACTGCCTTCGTAGAGGAAGATGATGACGTCGCTCAGCTCGACGCCTTCCTGGGACACCCGCCGGGCGTGGATCACCGACTGCCCGACCTCGTCGGCCTGACGCAGCCACAAACCGGAGGACGATATCGCCAACATGGAGGGGCGGCCGTGCAGGTATCTGGCCTCGAGGGTCTCGAAGCGCGCGGTGGTGGCCGAGGCCAGGGGGTTGAAGACGGTGACCACGAAGACGCCGAGCGCCAGGGCAATGAAGATGGCCGGCAGCAGGAATTGCCAGACCGAGACCCCAGCGGCGCGGGCGACCACAAGCTGGTGGGTGCGCGTGAGGCGCAGAAAGGCCAGCATGCCGCCGAACAGCATGGCGAAGGGCAGCACCTTTTGCGCCATGACCGGCAGTTTGAGGATGGCCATCTCGACTATCAGCCAGAACCCGACGCCGTCTCGCACCCAGGCGCGGCGCAGCAATTCCATCAGGTCGACCAGCAGCACCAGACCGAGCAGCACCCCCAACACCAGCGCCGCCCCGGCCAGGTACTGGCGTCCCAGATAGATGGAAAGCGTCGGTCCGGGCCACATCAGGCCGGCCCCCCGGAGGCAGCGGCCAGTCCTCGGCCCTCGCCCGGCCGTCCGCGGCCCGACAGAACCCAACTGGCGCCAACGATGGCGACGACGATATTGAGATACATCAGCGGTGCCAGGGCAGGGGTCTTGCCGACCAGTGGCATCAGGCCCAGTGCCACCGCCTGGAAGGCCACCGCAGCCGCTGCGCCGGCCATGATGCGCCGCCATTCGCCGCGGCGGTTGAACTCACCCGAGAGGATGCCGGCGAGCGCTATCAGGGTGAAGGCCAGACAGTAGAGCGGCGAGACCAGACGCTTATGGGCCTCCGCCTTCATGCGGTCAGCATTGTTGATGTCGTCGAGCCCGCTGCCCGGGTTCAGCAGCTCAGGCAGATAGCGCTCGCCCGGCTCGCGCCAATGTTCGCCCGAGGTTTCGGCGATCAGGCCCAGATCGAGGGCGTAGCGGTCGAAGTAGAGCAGCGATAACTGGTCGGGGTCGCGGGCGACTTCCTGGCGGTTGCCGTTGACCATGACGAAGCGCGGCCCCTCGGCGGTGTTGGTCAGGATGCCGCGCTCGGCCATCACGGTTATCGGCTTCGAGGGCTGGCGGTTGTCGTGGACCAGAATGCCGCGCAGCTCGCCGCCGCTCTTGCGTTCGCGCACGTAGACCGTGACGCCGTCGACCAGGGTGTTGAAGACGCCCTCCCGCAGCAACACCGAGGCGTAGCTCGAGCGAATGGTGAACTGCTGGTCCTTGAAGGTACGGAAGCCCAGCGGCGTCAGATAGAGCGTCAGCCCATAGGTCACGATGGTGGCGCCGAGCGCCAGTGCCAGTGCCGGTCGGGCCAGTTGGCGGTGGCTCAGTCCGGCGGCGCGCAAGACCACGATCTCGCTGTCGAAGCTGAGCCGGTGGTAGGTGAAGAGTACGGCGCAAAAAAGCGCGATAGGCAGGATCAGCGAGAGAAACCCCGGCAACAGCAGCATGGTGAGATAGAAGAAATGGCCAGCCGAGAGGCCGCGGTTGACGATCAGATCGACGAAGCGAAGGCTCTGGGTGAGCCAGACCACGCCAACCAGGGCCCCGGTGATGAACAGTGTGGGCGCGAAGAGTTGGCGCAATATATAGCGTGTGACACGGCTCATGGACGCATTATAGCCGATTCATCCGTCGCGCCGCAAAACGCGAATGGTGGTGTCTTGAGAGATTTCCCACAAAGATGAATCACATTAGTATGGGCCGCAATTTCACAACGCGACAAGGAAGCATGCCGCTATGAAGATTTCGCTTGCCGAGCCGTCATTCCCCCGTTCCGGCGCCCTGGTCGTCGGCGTATCCGAGGATCGTGTCCTCAGCCGCACTGCCGCCGCCGTCGACGGCAAAACCGGCGGGGCGCTTTCACGGGCGCTGAAGTCGGGCCGCTTTCGCGGCGCCAAGAATCAGATCATCGAGCTGCTGGCGCCCGGCGGCATAGCTGCCAGCCGCGTTGTGATGGTCGGCCTGGGCAAGGCCAAGGAGCTTGACGCTTTAGCCGCCCAAGCCATCGGCGGCACTATCGTCGGGCATCTGGGCAAGAGCGGCGAGCGCACGGCCGCGATCGCCGTCGACAGCCCCAAGGGAGCCAAGTTGAAGGCCGTCGAGATGGCGGCCAATCTGGCCTACGGCGCTCGGCTGGGCAGTTACCGCTTCGACCGTTACCGCACGAAGGAGAAGCCGGAAAAGAAGCCGAGCCTGCGCACGCTGAGTGTCATGGTCAAGGATCGCACTGCTGCCAGCCGTGCCTTTTCGCGCCTCGACAAAATTGCCGACGGGGTGTTTCTTACCCGTGACTTGGTCTCCGAGCCGGCCAACGTGCTCTATCCCGAGAGTTTGGCGCGCCAGGCCCGGACGCTCACCAAGCTGGGCGTCAAGGTCGAAGTGCTGGGCCAGGCCCGTATGGAGAAGCTGGGCATGGGGGCGCTGCTGGGCGTGGCTCAGGGCAGCCCGCGCCAGCCCCAGCTCGTGGTCATGCGCTGGGACGGCGCCGCGCGCGGCGCCGACAAGCAGCCACTGGCCATCGTCGGCAAGGGCGTCACTTTCGACACCGGCGGCATCTCCATCAAGCCCTCCAAGGGCATGGAAGACATGAAGTGGGACATGGGCGGCGCCGGCACGGTGATCGGTTTGATGCGGGCGCTGGCCGGACGCAAGGCCAAAGCCAATGTGGTCGGCGTCGTTGGCCTGGTCGAGAACATGCCGTCCGGCATGGCGCAACGGCCTGGCGACGTGGTGACCTCGGCCTCGGGCCAGACCATCGAGGTGATCAACACCGATGCCGAAGGTCGGTTGGTGCTGGCCGACGCGCTCTGGTACACGCAGAACCGCTTCAAGCCCAAGGCCATGATCGACCTGGCGACGCTGACCGGAGCCATCATTGTCTCGTTGGGCCATGTCCATGCCGGCCTTTTTTCAGATAACGACAAGCTTTCCCAAGACCTTGCTGCGGCCGGACAGGCCGAGGGCGAGCTGGTCTGGCGCTTTCCGCTGCATGCCGAATACGACAAGGAAATCGATTGCGATATCGCCGACATGAAGAATGTCGGCTCGGGCGGCGGTGCCGGTTCCATCACCGGGGCCCAGTTCCTCAAGCGCTTCACCAATAATGTGCCTTGGGCGCATCTCGATATCGCTGGCATGGCTTGGTCCAAGAAAGGCAAGCCGACGGTCCCCAAAGGCGGCACAGGTTTCGGCGTGCGCCTGCTCGACCGCCTGGTAGCCGACCGCTACGAGCCCAAGTAGGCGGACCCGGAACCGGGGACAACCCTGTGACCGAGGTTTCCTTTTACCACCTCGAGCGCACACCGCTGGAACAAGCCCTGCCCAAGCTGCTGGAAAAGGTCTTGGAACGAGACTGGCGGGCGCTGGTGGTGGCGGCTTCGGAGGAACGGGTCGAGGCTTTGAACGCCGATCTGTGGACCTACGAGCAGCGTTCGTTTTTGCCTCACGGCAGTTTGTCCGATGGTCATCCCGAGGCCCAGCCGGTCTATCTCAGTCCCAACCAGGAGAACCTCAACGGCGCCAACGTTCTGGTCCTGGTCGACGGCTGCAGCGGCACCGATATCGAGGCCTATGAGCGTGTCCTCGACATCTTCGATGGGGCCAGCGAGGCTGCCGTCGAGGCCGCCCGCGAACGCTGGCGCCGCCTCACCGAGGCCGGCCATGAGCTGACCTATTGGCAGCAAAACAAACGCGGCGGCTGGAACAAGAAGGGCTGAGGTTTACAGGATTGATTCCGGCCAGACAGGCGATTCTTATCGAACTTGGCGTGCTTGAGCGACGACTACCAGGGCAGCGGAACCTCGACCTGGATTGCTGAACGACTTCAGGCGGTCCGTTGTTCGCGGTACGCCGCCGTCTCTTCCAGCAGCCATGAACGGAAAGCGGCGATGTTCGGGTCGTCAAGGCGGTCCGGCAGCGCAACCAGATAATAGGCGAAGCTGTCCGGCGCCCCGACGCCGAGTTCGAACGGGCGTACCAGGCGGCCTTTCGCGATCTCGTCGCCAACCAGGAAATCAGTGCCCAGCGCGACGCCCATTTCTTCAACGGCAGCCTTCACGGCCAGCGAAAACTGGGAGAACCGCAGTCCCTTGCTGGCGTCAACGCCACCGATGCCCGCTGCCTTCAACCATACGTTCCAGGTTGGCCAGACGTCTGAATCGTCAAACCACATCACATGCAGAAGGGTGTGGTGGCGCAAATCATCGGGGGTCAGCAACGGGTGCCCGCCTTCCAGCAGCGCCGGGCTGCAGATGGGATATTCCCGTTGATCGACAATGCGATCCGAATGCAGGCCCGCATAGGTGCCGCCGCCGTAACGAATTGCGACGTCGGCCTCGTGACCGAGCAAGTCGGTGACACTGTCCGTGGCGTCCAACAGGACCTCGACGTCAGGGTGCCGGTTGCGGAAATGCTCGAGGCGCGAAATCAGCCACATCGATGCGAACGAGGAATTTACACTAATCGTCAGTCGCCGCGATTCCACCGTTTCGCGCATGCGGACAACGCCCTCACGGAAACGCTCCAGGCCGTCGCGCAATAACGGCTGTGCCTTGCGCCCTGCCTCGGTGATGGTCAATCCGCGGGCCTGGCGATGAAACAACGTTACACCGACGAACGCCTCCAGCGCTTTGACTTGATGGCTAACGGCGGCCGCCGTCACGTTCAGCTCACCGGCGGCTTGGACAAAACTCTGGTGGCGGGCGGCAGCCTCGAAGGCGCGCAACGCGGTCAGGGGTGGAAGCGGTTCCATGATCTCGAATAGGCTAAATTTTTCTAAGGCTAAGGACAAAATATGATCGTTTGAAAGGGCCAAAAAGTCAAGTTACTTAATGGTCATCGAGAGCATGAAGATGCCAATGATCAAAAATATTTTAGCCAAAGGAGCCTTGTCATGCGCACTTTTGAAGAATCTCAAGTCGGGTTGATTTCTCGCGTTGTTTCAGCAGTCAGTGACTATCTCAAGCGCTGTAGCGCGATCCGCGATCTGCGCCGGATGAGTGATCTGCAAATTGCCGACATCGGCATCGAGCGTGGCCGCATTCCCGAGTTGGTCGACAGCCTGATGGCGCATCGTTCCCGTCAAACACACCACACCCAATATGCATCCAAGGGTCCGAGCCGTTAACGATCGCTCCGTCGTCGAAACCAAGAAAATACCCCAATCCTTCTCCTGAGCCGTCGATCCAGATAGGATTGTCGCTGCCCTTGAGAGAGGGCACCAAGTGTCGGAATCTTTCCCCTATGGAGATCACCACATGCCAGCTTATTGCATCGCCGAGCTGAAGATTTTCGATCAGGACGCATACGCCCGCTACAAGGGCGATGTCACCGCTGTCGTCGAGAGTTTCGGGGGGCGTTTTCTGGTGCGCGGGGAAGATTACGACACCGTCGAGGGGGATTGGAACCCGGATTACGTGGTGATGATCGAGTTTCCCGACCGGGCCACTTTCCATCGCTTCTACGATTCCCCGGAATATCAGGGCCTGAAAGCCGACCGCATGGCCTTCGCGAACACCAATGTCGTAGTATTTGAAGGTTGGGAAGGGGAATAATATTAAATATTACAATTGGTTATAGCGTATTCCTAATATCTTAGAACCGGTCCTCTTGGTAATCCAGGAAGGCTTGGCGGACCTCATCCATGGTGCTCATGACGAAGGGGCCGTAGCGCGCGATGGGCTCTTCGATAGGGCGGCCGGCGACGATCAGAACCCGGGCGGCCTCCGCGCTGGTTAGACGAACCCCGTCGCCTTCACCTAGCACAGCAAGCGCGCCTCGGGGCACCGCCATGGTGGCGCCTTCCGGGCCGATATCGGCGCTACCCTCGAAGGGGTAGCAAAAGGTCGTATGGCTGGAATCGAGCGGCAATTCGAAGCTTGCGCCGGCGGCCAGCGCGACATCGAGATAAAGCGGCTCGACGGCGATGCCCTCGACCGGGCCGCTCACACCGTCGACGCTGCCGGCGACGACTTTGGTCCGTGAGCCCGGGCGTTCGACTACGGGGATTTCCTCGGGTTCGACGTTCTGGTAGCGGGGCGCACACATCTTGTCGGCGGCCGGCAGATTGACCCAGAGCTGAAATCCGGCCATGCGGCCTTCATCGATCTCAGGCATCTCGGAATGCACGATGCCGCGACCAGCCGTCATCCATTGCACGCTGCCGGCCTGCAGGCTGCCGCCATTGCCGGCGCTGTCCTGGTGGCGCATGCGACCGGCCAGCATATAGGTGACGGTCTCGAAGCCGCGATGGGGATGGTCGGGGAAGCCGGCGATGTAGTCGGCGCTGTCCTCGGAGCCGAATTCGTCGAGCAGCAGAAAGGGATCGAGGTTTTCCTGGATCGGGCCGCCGATGGTGCGGCGGATGCGCACCCCGGCGCCGTCGCTGGTTTCCAGCGAACGCACGATGTTGATGACGGGACGGACGCTCAGCGTCATGGGAATTCTCCGCATGGGGGCACTCTTGGAATGGTGACATTGGCTGATTGCGAGCGATTAGCAAGTAGTAACGACGCGGTAACCACAAGGACGAACCCATCGTTACCAACTACCAGGCGGTGATTTAGTCGACCGCTGATCGGGTTTTTAATCCCTCGCGGCCGTTTCCAAGGCCTCGGTGGTTTCGAGCCAGCGAGCTTCGGCTTTCGTTAGCTCACGGGCCAACGCGCCGTGTCGGGGATCATATTCGCCGCCGGCGGCGAGCGCCGCGTCGAGGACGGCGATCTCTGCCGTTAGTCGTTCGACCTCGGCTTCGGCTCGGCGGGCGGCTTGGCGCAGAGGGGCCAGTGCGGCCCGGGCCCGAGCCTTGTCCTGGCGTTGCCGGCGGCGTTCGTGGCCGACCTTGGGTGTCCCGTTTTCGCCGTTCTTGGCCGGGCGCTTGCGCTGGGCGAGTGCCAGTTCGCGATAGTCGCCGAGCGATCCCTCGTAAGGTTTGACGCTGCCCTCGGCCACCAGCCAGAGGCGCTCGGCGCAAAGATCGACCAGGTGGGCGTCGTGGCTGATCAGCAGCACGGCGCCCCGGTATTCGTTGAGTGCCTGAACCAGGGCTTCGCGGGAATCGACGTCGAGGTGGTTGCTGGGCTCGTCGAGCACCAAGAGCTGGGGCGCCGCATGGCTGGCCAGTGCCAACAGCAACCTCGCCTTTTCGCCGCCGGAGAGTTGGCCCACGGCTACCTCGGCTTTGTCAACGCCGAAGCCGAAGCCGCCCAGCCGGGCGCGCAGTAGCTCGTCGGGCGCTTTGGGCATGAGCCGGCCGAGGTGGGCGAGCGGCGTGGCGGCGGCCGAAAGTTCCTCCAGCTGGTGCTGGGCGAAATAGCCCACGGCAAGTTGGCGGTGGCGCACGAGTTTTCCCGACCAGGGTTCCAGGCGGCCGGCCAGCAGCTTGGCGAAGGTCGACTTGCCGTTGCCGTTGGCGCCCAGCAAAGCAATGCGGTCGTCAGGATCGAGGCGCAGATCGAGGCCGCTGAGCACCGGCTTGTCGGGCTCGTAGCCCACGCCCACGCCACTCAGCGAGATCAGAGGTGGTGCAGCTTCCTTGGGTTCGGGAAAGCTTAAGGGTACCGTGCGCTCCTCGATCACCGCGGCGATGGGCTCGAGGCGCTCCAGCATCTTCAAGCGGCTCTGGGCCTGGCGCGCCTTGGTCGCCTTGTAGCGGAAGCGATCGACGAAGGCTTGGATATGGCGTCGCTGACGCTCTTGGCGCAGACGCGCACTGCTCTGGCCCTCCAGGCGCAGACGCCGGGTGCGCTCAAAACTGTCGTAGCCGCCGCGATAGAGGGTGAGACGCTGCTTTTCCAGATGCAGGATATGGTCGACGGCGCGGTTGAGAAGGTCGCGCTCGTGGCTCACGATGATTACCGTGTGGGGATAGCCGGCGAGGTGATTTTCCAGCCACAGCACGGCTTCCAGGTCGAGGTGGTTGGTCGGCTCGTCGAGCAGCAAAAGGTCGGGCTCGAGAAAGAGCGTTGCCGCCAGCGCCACGCGCATGCGCCAGCCGCCGGAAAAATCGTCGAGCGGGCGCATCTGTTCGGCCTGGCTGAAGCCCAGTCCGGCCAGGATGGCGGCCGCCCGGGCCGGCGCCGTGTGGGCACCGATGTCGGCCAGCCGATTGTGGATCTCGGCGATGCGTCCGGGATCGCCCGCGATTTCGGCCTCGGCCAGCAGGGCGCCGCGCTCGATATCCGCCGCCAGCACCGCATCGAGCAAATTCGTGGGCCCCGAAGGCGCCTCCTGGGCCAAGCTTGCCAGGCGGCTGCCGCTGCGTCGCTTGAGACTGCCACCGTCGGCCTGCAGGGCGCCCTCGATGAGATGCAATAACGTGCTCTTGCCACTGCCGTTGCGACCCACCAGGCCGATACGATGGCTGGCCGGCAGGTGTACGCTGGTGCCGTCGAACAGCGTGCGCCCGGCGATGCGGTAGACGAGTTGGTTGATGCGCAACATGGCCGCGCCTAATAGCACGGTCGTGGCCCGGGCGGGAAGCCGTCATGGTTGCGGCCAGCGCTGGCGGCGGCTATAACCCGCGCGCCGAAGCTATCCCAGCGAGTTTCAGACGGAGAAGACCAGACCGATGGCCCTCGAACGCACGCTTTCGATCATCAAACCCGACGCCACCCGGCGCAACATCACCGGCCGCATCAACAGCCGCTTCGAGACGGCCGGTCTGGCCATCATCGCGCAGCGCCGTCTGAAGCTGACGCGTGAGCGCGCCGAGGCCTTCTATGCCGTGCACAAAGAGCGTCCGTTTTTCGGCTCGCTCTGCGACTTCATGACTTCAGGCCCGGTGGTGGTGCAAGTGCTCGAGGGCGAAGACGCCGTCGCCCGCAACCGCGAGATCATGGGTGCCACCGACCCGGCCGAAGCCGCCGAGGGCACCATTCGCAAGGACCTGGCGGAATCGAAAGAGGCCAATTCTGTGCACGGTTCCGATTCGCCGGAGAACGCAGCCGAGGAAATTACCTTTTTCTTTAGCGACGACGAAATCATAGCCTAGAGTGGATATCAGTAGATGAGATCCACTCTAGTTTTTGTTTGCTCACGGCAGCGAACCTAACGGTCCGCGCCTGCGCAGGCGCGCCGGACGACCGGCGGGCCGCAGTCGCGGCCTTGAGCGATTCCCCCAGAACGGAAATCGCTCCGAAGTAGGAGAATCTCATGCCCGGTCGTCTCGCGGACAAGGTCGCTCTGGTCGTCGGTGCCGGTTCGGTCGGCAAGGGCTGGGGCAACGGCAAGGCGGCGGCGGTGCACTTTGCTCGCGAAGGGGCACGGATCTTTGCCGCCGATATCAACCCCGACGCAGCGGCCGAAACCTGCGCCATAATAGAAAGCGAGGGCGGTGACGCCACCGCCCACCAGGCCGATGCCACGAATGCGGCCTCGGTCGAGGCCCTGGTCGCAGCCTGCCTCGAAACCTACGGCCGCATCGACGTCTTGCAGAACAATGTCGGCGGTTCCGAGCCCGGCGGTCCGGTCGAGATGGACGAGTCGGTTTGGGACGCCAACATCGATTTCAATCTGAAGACCGCATTTCTTGGACTCAAGCACGTCCTACCGATAATGGAAGGCCAGGGGGCGGGCGCCATCGTCAACGTTTCGTCGGTGGCGGGGCTGCGCTATTTCGGTGGCCGCAGCATGGTGGCCTACCAGGCCGCCAAGGCGGGTCTCTTGCAGTTGACCCGGGTGGTGGCGCTTGAGTACGCCGCCAAAGGTATCCGCTGCAACAGCGTCGTGCCGGGGCTGATGAACACACCGCTGGTGACAGCCCGGATCACCCACCAGATCGACGCCGGCGATGCCGAAAAGACCATCGCCGGCCGCCATGCTGCGTGCCCCATGGGTCACATGGGCGATGCCTGGGACGTCGCCTACGCCTCGCTCTATCTGGCGTCCGACGAGGCCAAATACGTCACCGGCACGGAACTGGTGGTCGACGGTGGGCTGACCGTGCGCTGCGGCTGACCTATATTGGTGGCATGAGACGGCTCGGCGGACTGGTGCTTGCTGCGGCTCTGGCCTGGTGGCCGCTTGCAGCGGCGGCACACGAAGACGAAAAGAACCGCACACCGGCGCTGGTCGACGCCGAGGGCGAGCCATTGACCTTCACCGATCACCGCGGCCGGACCTCGACCGAGGAGAGCTTTCTCGGCCAGTTCCTGCTGATCTATTTCGGCTACACCCACTGCCCCGACGTTTGCCCCACCGATCTGCAGGTCATCACCCATGCCGTCGAGGGCCTAGGCGAGGCGGGGGGCCGGGTGACGCCGATCTTCATCACCGTCGACCCGGAACGAGACACCGTGGCCGTGATGGCAGACTACATCGGTCATTTCCACCCTCGCATGGTCGGGCTGACCGGTACGCCGGACGAGCTGGCCCGCGCCCGCAAGGCCTTCCGCGTGCGCGCCATGAAGTTTTTCCTGCCGCCCTCCGACGATGACGACGACGAGGAGGACAAGGACGAAAAAGACGATGACGAAGACGATGAAGACGAGGCCGAGGACTACGTCTTCAGCCACACGTCGCTCTACTACCTGATCGACGCCGACGGAAAGCTGCTCACCACCTTCCATCGCGGCCTGCGCGCCGAGCGTATTGCCGCCAAGATCCGGGAGTATTTGCGCCGCTAGGGCATTACGCGATTGTTTGGGATCTCCGCAAACTCGCCTTTTCGCGAAATTGGGATAGATCCTCAGCATGGTGACGCCTGATCAACCGACATCGCCGCTCTTTGACGGCATCAGCCAATGGCTGATGGAGCAGGCACTCTGTGAGCTGGATATGGGCGAGTTGATCCGTGGCATGGGGCAGCGTCTGGTCGCCGGCGGCATCCCCATCCACCGCATCGCCATTGGTGGCATGATCCTGCATCCGGTTTTTGGCGCCATCGACATCACCTGGGAAGCACAGTCCGATGTACTCCGCAACGAGCGCTTTCCCCGCAGTGGCTTACATTTGCCGGAATTCCAGGACGCGCCGTTCTTCCACGCCACGACCAACAATATTCCTTTCGAACGCTATCATCTGGGAGACGGCGAGCTGGCCAGATCGTTTCCCATTTTCGAACGATTGCGCAGCCAGGGAGTAACCGACTATCTCGTCGCATTCCACTCCTACCAGCTCGACGGCAAGATCCTCTGGGCCGACCTGCCGTCGGTCATTCGGGGCGTTTGCTGCTCGTTTTCGACGCGCTGGATCGGCGGCTTCAGTGATCGCGAGATCGAATACCTGCGGGCGCTGACCCGGCCGCTGGCGCTCTGCGTCAAAGCCGGAACCACCCACGAGCTGGCCCAAACGGTGCTGAATACCTATCTCGGCAGCTATTCCGGCAGCCAGGTTCTCGATGGCCTGGTGGAACGTGGTGACGGCCGACTGATCGATTGCGTGCTGTGGTATTCCGATCTGCGTTCGTCGACGGCGCTGGCCGACAAAATGCCCCTCGACGAATTCCTGGGCATGGTCAACGACTATTTCGAATGTGCCGCTGGGGCGGTTCTAGACCATGGTGGCGAGGTGCTGCGCTTCATCGGCGACGCGGTGATAGCGATCTTCCCCTACGAGGACCAAACAAGACCGCTGGTCGATATGGCACGGGCCGCCATGGCCACTGCCCGCGAGGCGGTTTCACGGGTCGAGCGGCGCAACGATGCGTTGGGCGACAGCGACCAGCCGGCCATCTGCTTCGGCATATCGCTGCACATCGGCAGCGTCATGTACGGCAACATCGGCACCGATCGGCGCTTGGAGTTCAGCGTCATCGGTCCGGCCGCCAACGAAGTCGTGCGCCTTGAGGACCTATGCAAGAAGCTGGGCATCCAAGTTGTAGCCTCGGAGCGATTCAGCGAGGTCTATCCCGAGGAAATGGTGTCGCTGGGGACCCATGCTGCGGCCGGCATCGAAGACGGCTTGGCTGCTTTCACGCTGCCGGAGTTCGCTCCGCAATCGGACGAGCGGTGACGCGTCTGAGGCCGCGTTATCCCGGACGCGTCAGTCGTCGCCGTCCGCCATACCGGCGAATTCCAGGGCGCGCTTCTTGGCCTCCTCCAGATCGTAGTGTTTGCGGGTGACGATGCGCTGGGCGTAGAGGCCGCCGCCCGACTGCAGGTTGGCGAGCTGTTTCCAGCCGCCGTAGGCGTCGGCCGTCAGGTCGCGAATGGCGTGGAAGAGGCGCATGCGGTATTCGCCGTCGACACCCTCGGCACCGGACATGTATTTGCGCACCAGGGCGCCGACTTCGTTGTTTTCGAGATCGGCGATGGCCGGCGCGGTTACCGTCGATGCACCGGCGATGTCATGCAGATGGCGCACCATGTGGCTGTAGTTGGCGGCGCCGTGGTACTTGCCGGCATTGGTGAAAAGCTCGTCGGGGAAGGCTTCGCCGTTGGGGCCCATTTTGCAGTTGTGCACGGCCGCCTCCAGCGAGGCCCTGATCAACGTCGTGTGGATGATCATGTCGGAGATCTTTTCGCGTATGTGCGGCGCCCGGTCGAGGCCGTTGGCCTCGGCGATCAACTGGCCGAAGCCAACCAGTTCGTCGGCCTCGGCGGCCATGAAGGCGAGCCCGCCCAGGCGCTCCCAGAGTCCCAGAGAGTGGGCGAAGACGGCGGCATAGCGGACTTCGCCGTTGAGGAAAATGCGCTCCTCGGGCACGAACACGTCGTCGAAGATGACGAAACCTTCGGGGCAGTGTTTTTGCGAGGTGATGGGGAATGCGCGATTGTCGTCGTGACGTGGCGCATAGCTGACGTCGACGATGCGAACCCCGGGTGCGTTCACCGGAATGGCGCAGGCGATGGCGTAGTCATCTTCGCCTTCCTTCATGGCCTTGGTCGGAATGACCATCAGCTCATGGGCCAGCGAGGCGCCCGAGATGTGCAGCTTGGCGCCGCGGATAACGACGCCGTCGGCGCGCCGTTCGACGACGTGGGTGTAGGCGTCGGCGTCGGGTTGCTTGCCCGGCGACAGGCTGCGGTCGCCCTTGGCGTCAGTGATGCACTCGGCGACGCGGGCGTCGCGGCTTTGCAGCTCTTCGACATAGGCCTTAATGCGTTCGCCGTAGTGGGGCAGGTCGGGCATGCGGCCGGCCGCCGTGATCAGGGTCATGATCGACTGCTGGGTGGTGTGGGCCAGCAGGTCGGCTTGATGCAGCAAGGGAATGCGCGCCTTGAGGTCGTCGGCCGAACGCGGAATTGTCATCAGCGGGCTGAGGGCTCCGGGCTTGGGGTCGTAGAAGAGGTCGTAGCAGGCGGCGACGGTATTGACGGCGCTACCCAGAACACGATGACCCGGCAGGTCTTCGACTCGTTCGCCTTCGAAAAAGGTGGCGCGGCCGTCGGCCAGCGAGGTGCGATATTCAGCTCCGGTGATCATGATTACTCCTCCATCTACCGGAAGAATAGGCTGCGACTGCTCAGGAATCCATATGCGCTGGAAGACCAACGGCAGGGCAGTTGCCCTGATCGCCGACGCCAAATACCATCGTGCCGCCAAACCGTGCCGGAAGCCTAACTATGTACCAACTGCAGTTAACCGAATCCTTGGCTCTGCCCCAGAGCGACGACGAGGTCCTGGAGACCACCGTCGGTGCTCTCTTGCGCCAGACAGCGGCCAGCCATCCCGAGGCGCCGGCCATGCTCGAAATCGACATGGAATTTCGCAGCGGCCGGAGCTGGACCTATGGCGAGCTGCTGGCCGACAGCGAGAAACTGGCGTTGGCGCTGTCGACCCGCTTCGCGCCCGGCGAGCGCCTCGTGGTGTGGGCGCCCAACGTGCCGGAGTGGTTGCTGGTCGAATACGCATGTGCCCTTGCCGGCATCACGCTGGTCACCGCCAATCCCGCCTACCAGGCGGAGGAATTGCGCTACGTGCTCAAACAATCGGGCTCGGTGGCGCTTTTTTTGGTGGCCAGCTATCGCGGCAATCCCATGGCCGAGATCGCCGTCGAGGCCTGTCAGGGCCTCGAAGCCATTCGCGAAATCGTCGACATGGACGATCCGGAAGCTCTCCACCGCCGGGGCGCTCGAGCGCCTGCGCTGCCCGAAGTTGGGCCCGACGACGCGGCGCAAATACAGTACACCTCCGGCACCACCGGCTTTCCCAAGGGCGCGGTTCTGCCCCACCGCGGCCTAACCAACAACGCCCGCCTGGTGGCCAAACGCGCTCTCATTGGTCTCGGCGACACCTGGGGCAACTTCATGCCGATGTTTCACACCAGCGGCTGCGGCATCATCTCGCTGGGCTGCCTGCAAGTAGTCTGCCGCATGCTGATGGTCAAGGTTTTCGACCCGGCCGGCGTATTGGAATTGATGGAGCGTGAGGGCATGACGGCACTGGTCGGCGTCCCCACCATGCTGGTGGCCATGCTGGAGGCGCTGGAACAGGCGCCGCGCGATGTCTCGTCGGTGCGCATGGTGGTCTCTGGCGGCTCCATGGTGGCGCCCGAGTTGGTGCGCCGGGTTCGAACCGCATTCGACTGTGATTTCGAGATCGTCTATGGCCAGACCGAGGTCTCGCCGGTGGTCACCCAACACCAACACGACGATGCCCTCGACGACATCTGCAACAACGTTGGTCAGCCCCTGCCGCAAACCGGCATCTCGATCCGCAGCATCGAGGAAAACCAAGTCGTGCCAATCGACACGGTGGGCGAGATCTGCGTCCAGGGCTATTGCAACATGATCGGCTACAATGCCAACGAAGAGGCCACCGCCGAGACCATCGACGCTGAGGGCTGGCTGCATACCGGCGACCTTGGTGCCATGGACGGGCGCGGCTACGTGCGCATCACCGGGCGGGTCAAGGAGATGATCATCCGGGGCGGTGAGAACCTCTTTCCGGCCGAGATCGAGAACGTGCTGCTGGAGCACGCCTCCGTCGCCGAGGTCGCTGTGGTCGGCCTGCCGGACGACAAATGGGGCGAGATCGTGGCCTGCTTCCTGCGCCCGGAAGCCGCTGGCGAGGTGGATACACAAGAACTTCGCCGCCACTGCCGCGAACACCTGGCGCCGCAAAAGACGCCGACGCTGTGGTTCAACGTCGACGCCTTTCCGCTCACCGGTTCGGGCAAAATCCAAAAGTTCGCGCTACGTGATGCCTACCTGGCCGGTAGTCACGAGCCAATTTGAAGCGGACCAACCCGCATTTCTCACCGGGTCATGGCCTGCGCGTCGCTGTCGCGCCGACAGGGTAGGCCCGGGGATTCTTGGCTGCGCAGCGCGATGTGGGACATCGGGCAAGCAGCGTGACGCACCCTGTCGGTGCGACAGCGCCGCCCGA